>Ga0194133_10000098_pt1 | contig 169721 bp, 171 predicted proteins | sample TA2KigOf40mmetaG_FD_155448 | JGI IMG/M metagenome (GOLD analysis project Ga0194133, IMG submission 155448) | Freshwater microbial communities from Lake Tanganyika, Tanzania - TA2015055 Kigoma Offshore 40m | ecosystem: Environmental > Aquatic > Freshwater > Lake | place: Tanzania: Lake... | reverse complement strand
GGCGAGGAACTCCTTGGATATGCCCCAGAGGCCGGCCGGCGGCGGCAGGATACTGGCGCCGATGTCGCTGTTGCCCTCGCTCAGGATATCGATGAAGGCCTGGCGATCGAGCGTCAGCGACAGCACGCGGCGCAACTTGGCGTCGTCGAACGGCGGCTTCTCACGGTTGACCAGCAAGTTGACCTGGGTGTTGGTCGGCAGCATCTCACAGATCGCCTTGGGCGCTTGCGACTGCAGCTCCTTCATGACGGGGAACGACAGATCGGCCGTGAAGGTCATGTCGAACTTGCCGGAGACGAAGGCCAGCACCGAGGTCGAGCGATTGGGGATGATGGTGAACTCTATGGCGTCGAGATAGGGCAGGCCCGGCTTCCAGTAGTCCGGGTTCTTCACCACCTTCATGCCTTCGTTCTGCTTGAACTCGACGAACTTGAACGGGCCGGTGCCGATCGGCTTGGTGCGCATCGTCGCGGCGTTGACGTGGCAGGGATAGACCGGCGAGAAGGCGCCGGCGAGCATGGTCAGAAGCGAGGGCTGCGGCCGCTCAAGGTGGAACGTCACCTCCTCGTCGCCGTTGACCGTGATGTCCTTGAGATTGAAGTACCACGCCTTGCGCGGGTTCTTGCGCAGCCGTGCCTCGTTCTTGCCGATCAGGCCGTCCCAGGTGCACTTCACGTCGGCGCTGGTGAAGGGCTTGCCGTCGTGCCACTTCACACCCGTGCGCAGCTTGAAGGTCAGGGCCTTGCCATCGGCGCTCCAGGCCCACGACGTCGCCAGATCGGGAATGATGACGTCGGGCGTGTTCTGCTTGGTCTTGGGGTCGAACATCACCAGGTTGTTGAACACCGACATGAAGGGCATGACGGTGGAGATTGTCGCCTCCTCATGGATCGAGGCGCTGGGCGGGTTGTCCATATGCGTGATACGGAGCGTGCCGCCGGACTTCTGGGCCGATGCGGTTCCAGCGACCAGCGAGGCGGCGGCAAACGCGATAGCGGTCGCGATCATGGTCAGCGGACGAGTCATCGTCGTTCCCTTCCGTCCAAGGCACGAGCGGGCGCGCTCTCGGTCGACGCGCTATGCTCTCGCCTGGAAACAGCAAGACACGGGCGTACCCTTGAGGAAGCCGTCTTCAGATGTGCGCGGCGCGGGGGAGCGAAGACGGCATGACGCTACTGACTGATTTCAACATGATCCAAATCGGCAGCGGTTTGGCCGCCGCCGTCTGTGGCCGCATGCTCGCCGACATCGGCGCGCGCGTGACCTGCATCGAAGCGCACAGCAGCACTGCGCTATTGGCGCATCTCAATCACGGCAAAGCCGCCGCCAAGCACGAGGACCTGTCGAACGCCCACCTGATCGTGCGCGAGGGACAGCCGCGAGATTGGTCGACAGGCCCTCACGACCTGGCCGGGCTCAGGCGTCTGAACCCATCGGCGACGGTCGTCACGATCTCGCCCTATGGCGAGACGGGGCCGCAGGCGAACGATCCGGCCGGCGATCTGACGCTGTTCTTCGCCAGCGGCATCGCGCGCCTGCTGACCGGGCAGATCGACGATCTGTCGGAGGCGCCCATCCGTCCGGTGGGCGAGCAATCCGCGTTCATCGCGGGGTTGGCCGCGGCCTGCGCCGGCATGCATGCGGCCCTGGGCGGTCGACCCGGCGCATGCATCGACGTGTCGATCCAGGAAGCGCTGGCGACGCTCGCCATGACCGAGCTGGCGCGCGTCGGCATGGGCGGTCGGAGCTGGGAGCGCAAGCGCACGAGCGACGGCAATGGTGCCACGGTGACGATCCTGCCCGCGCGCGACGGCCATGTCGCGATATCGCCGCGGGAAGAGAAGCAGTGGGCGTCGTGGCTGAAAGCGATGGGCTCGCCCGAATGGGGCGCCGATCCGCGCTTCGCCACCAAGCCGGACCGCGTCCGCAACTGGGACGCGCTGCATGCGCTGATGTCGCAATGGAGCGAACAGCACGCCAAGCAATGGATCGCCGACACCGCGCAACGCGCCCATGTCCCGAGCCTGCCGCTGCGCGACCTCGCCGAGCATCTCGACACGCCGCAGATGCGCCATCGCCGGTACTGGCAGAGTCGCGCTTTCGCCGGGACGACGGTCCTGACGCCGGGTACGCCATTCGGCCTCGGCGTGACGCCGGCGAGCCGGCAGCCGCACACGCCCGAAGGTCCGATGCCGCTGTCGGGCGTGCGCGTGCTCGACTTCAGCTGGGTGATCGCGGGGCCGACGACGACGCGCTATCTCGCGGCGATGGGCGCGGAGGTCATCAAGGTCGAGGCGCCCGGCGCCGGCGATCCCGGGCGCGGCTCGGAGTTGCACACGGCGCTGGGGCAGGCGAAGAAGGCCATCGTGCTGGATCTGAAGACACCCGAAGGTGTCGAGATCGCACGCGCGCTGGCGGCGCGCAGCGACATTCTGATCGAGAACTACGCATCGGGCGTCATGGATCGGCTGGGCCTCGGCGCCGAGACGCTGAAGGCGGCCAATCCCGATCTCATCTACATCTCCGCCTCGGGCATGGGGCGCACCGGACCGGACAGCCACGCGGTCGCCTACGGCACCTTGCTGCAGAGCTACGCCGGGTTCGCCGGACTGAACCGTCACCCCGGCGTCGCGCCGCGCATCGGCTTCGCCTGGCTCGATCCGATGTGCGCCCTGATGCTGGGCCTCATCGCCGCCGCCGCGCTGTGGCATCGCCGCCACGCCGGCGGCGTCGCGCGTGTCGATTTCTCGATGATCGAGGCGATGCTGTGGACCATGGCCGAGCCGCTGCTCGCGACCCAGCTGGGCGAGCCGGTGAAACCGACGGGCAACGCGTCGACACAGTATGCGCCGCACGGCGCGTGGCGCTGCGCCGGCGACGACGACTGGATCAGCGTCGTGGTGCGCACGCAGGCGGAGTGGCGGGCGCTGTGCGGGATCGTGCCGGGGTTGTCGGGCATGGCTGCGTTCGACCTCGATGCGCGCATGGCCGAGCTTGGCGCCATCGATGCGGCCATGATGGCGTGGGCCGCGCCACGCTCGGCGGCGGCCACCGCCCGAACGCTTCTCGATGCCGGCATCCCCGCCGCCGCGCTCGCGCGCTCGGAGGACCTGCTGAAGAGCCCGCACCTGGCCGCGCGCGCGTTCTGGGACCGCCACGACACCGGCGTGCTGCCGGGCCTGCCATGGCGCGCGAGCTTCGGTCGGACGATCGGCCCGGCGCCGGCCATGGGCGCCCACACCGATGATGTGCTGACCCGCGTCCTCGGGCTCTCGTCCGAACGCATCGCCGAGCTGCGCGCGAGTGGCGCGCTGGGATATGCTCAGAACTCGCCGCTGCGATAGGCCTCGTCCAGCCGCTTGGCGTCCTCTTCCGAGAGGTCCGGCCAGGCCTCGCCGCGCTTGCGCAGCTTGCCCCGGAAGTTCGGCTTGCGCTTGGCGTTGAACGCCTGCCGGCCTTCCTCGCCGTCGATCGTGGTCTGGATCAAGAGTGAGTTGATCAGGTTCTGCACGTGCCACGCCTGGTCGGTCGGCAGATCGCCGAAGCGCACGACGAACTCCTTCATCATGCGCACCGCGACGGGCGGCAGGGTGCAGATGTGGCGCGCCATCTTCTCGGCGCGCTCCAGCAGCTGGGCGTGCGGCACGACCTCGTTGATCAGGCCGATGCGCAGCGCCTCCTCGGCGCCGAACGGCTCGTCGGTCAGCAGGATCTTCATGGCATCGATGTAGCGCAGCTGCTTGGCCAGCAGGCTGGCGCCCGGGCCGTGGCCCAGCCAGCCCTGTGTCAGCAGCGCGAACTTGAAGCGCGCGTGCTCGGCGCTGGCGATGCGGATGTCGGTCGAGGCCAGCAGGATGTAGAGGCCGGCGCCCGCCGCCCAGCCGTTGACCGCGGCGATCACCGGCTTCCACACGCGCGGATAGTGATCGCCCATGCGGCCGTCGACGCCGGTCTTCTGGCCGTGCACGGTGCCCGCGAGCGGCCAGAAGATGCGCTGTGTGCGCAAGAGCTCGCGCTCTTCCTCGGTGATGCCCTTGCGCGGCGCGAGGTTGTGGCCGCCGCAGAAATGCGTGTCGCCCTTGCCGGTGAGGATCGCGCAGCGGATGTCGCGATCCTCCCACATGTCGATCCATGCCTCCGAGATCGCGTCGGAGGTCGGCTTGTCGAGGATGTTCGCCTTGGCGGGATTGTTGAGCGTGATGTAGGCGACGCCGTCACGCTTCTCGTAGTCGATGGCCAAGCGAACCTCCTCGACACCGTCGGCGGCTAGCGCGGCCGGCTGACCTCGGCGCGACCCACCACCATGTGATGCACCTCGTCCGGGCCGTCGGCGAAGCGGAGATGCCGCTGATGGATGTACATCTCGGCGAGCGGCGTCCATTGCGAGATGCCGGTGGCGCCGTGGATCTGGATCGCCTGGTCGATGATCTGGCAGACCTTCTCCGGCACCATGGCCTTGACCATGCTGACCCACACGCGCGCCTCGCGGTTGCCCAGCACGTCCATCGCCTTGGCCGCCTTCAGCACCATCAGCCGCATCGCCTCGATCTCGATGCGGGCGCGCGACACGGTCTCGAGGTTCTTGCCGAGCTGGATGAGCTGCTTGCCGAAGGCGGTGCGGGTCGAGCCGCGCTTGATCATCAGGTCGAGCGCCTTCTCCGCCTGACCGATCGAACGCATGCAATGGTGGATACGGCCCGGTCCGAGGCGCAGCTGCGAGATCTCGAAGCCGCGGCCCTCGCCCAGCAGGATGTTCTCCTGCGGCACGCGCACATTGTCGAACTTGATATGCATGTGGCCGCGCGGCGCGTGGTCGTGGCCGAAGACATGCATCGGCCCGAGGATCTGCACGCCTGGTGTGTCGATCGGCACCAGGATCTGCGACTGCTGGAACTGCGGCGAGGCCTCGGGGCTGGTCTTGACCATGGTGATCATGATCTTGCAGCGCGGATCGCCGGCGCCCGAGATGTAGTACTTCTCGCCGTTGATCACCCATTCGTTGCCCACCAGCACGGCGCGGGTGCTGACGTTCTTGGCGTCGGACGAGGCGACGTTCGGCTCGGTCATGGCGTAGGCCGAACGGATCTCGCCGTTGAGCAGCGGCTTGAGCCACTTCTCCTTCTGTTCCGGCGTGCCGACGCGCTCCAGCACTTCCATGTTGCCGGTGTCGGGCGCCGAGCAGTTCAGGGTTTCCGACGCCAGCGGCTGCTTGCCGAGCTCGGCGGCGATGTAGGCGTAGTCCAGGTTGGTGAGCCCGCGGCCGATCTCCGAGCCGGGCAGGAAGAAGTTCCACAGGCCGGACGCCTTGGCCTTGTTCTTGGCTGTCTCGAGCAGCTCGAGCTGACCCGGCGCCCAGGACCACGGATCCTTGCGCCCCTCGCCGAGCTTGAAGAACTTCTCGCTGATCGGCTCGACGTTGTCGGCGATGTGCTTCTTGACCGCGTCGAACAGCGGCTGGGCCGCCTTCGACATGGCGAGGTTGTTGAGTTCGGCCTCGAGATCGGGGCGGATTGGGGTGACCGCGGCGCGCTGGCTCATCGGGGTTTCCTCGGTTGGTGCGACTGGCTTTCTCGCCGCCCAATCCCGACAGACCGAACGAGCCGGGTCAATCGCGCAGTTGGCGCTTCGCGCGAGCAGCCTCGTGCTGCGAAACCGGCGCCCAGTGTGGTAGTGGATTCCCCCCAGCCGTCAGGACATCGCCATGGCCGACATCCTCGCTTTGGGCATCTCGCACTATCCCCCGCTATGGGGTCCGGACGACCGCATGGCCTGGATCCTCAAGCGCATGCTGCAGAATCCCGAGCTGCCGGAGGCGCTGCGCACGCCGCGGGGCTGGCCGGCGCCGATGCGCGACGAATGGGGCAACGACGAGGGCGCCTCCGCCGCCGCGCGCCACCGCGCCGATCTCGTCGCGCAGCTGGCGCGCACGCGCGCCGCGCTCGACGCCTTCAATCCGGATTTCGTGCTGATCTGGGGCGACGATCAGTACGAGAATTTCAAGGAGGACATCGTCCCGCCCTACTGCGTCAGCGCCTATGGCCGCTTCAAGTTCGCGGTGCCGCCAGGCAATGTCTGGGGCGAGTCGGACAAGGTCTACGATCTGCCTGGCCATCGCGCGGCGGGCAAGATGCTGGCCAGCCGGCTGATCGAGGACGGCTTCGACACCGCCTACGCCTACAAGCCGCTGCACCACCCGCTGGGCCACGCCTTCAGCAACGCCGTGATGTACCTCGACTACGCGCGCACGGGCTTCGGCTATCCCATCGTGCCCTTCGCCATCAATTGCTATGGCCGGCGCGTGCTGGCGCAACGCGGCGGCCTGCCGGTCTTCGACCGCGTCATCGCCGACGAGGACCTCGATCCGCCGGCGCCGACGCCGAAGCGCCTGTTCGATCTCGGCGCCGCCACGGCGCGCATCCTCGTCGACTCGCCCTACCGCGTCGCGCTGCTGGCCTCGTCGGGCTGGTCGCACGCCTTCCTGACGGCGAAGCATCACTATCTCTATCCCGATACGTCGGCCGATCGCCGCATGTACGAGGCGTTGCGCAACGCCGACTGGCCGGCCTGGCGCGGCTACTCCAGCACCGAGGTCGAGGATAGCGGCCAGCAGGAGATCCTGAACTGGGTGTGCCTGGCCGGCGCGCTGAGCGAACTCAAGCGCGCGCCCAGGGAGACCGGCTTCGTCGACACCTGGATCTTCAATTCGTCAAAGGTGTTCCTGATCGCCTGAACCGCGCACGATCCCGCCGCTCAGCGCGCGCATCAACTCGTCGGTCACGTCGTCGGCGCTCCTCTCGCCTCCGGGGTCGAACCACTCCGCGGCCCAAGTGAGCGCGCCCATGGCCAGATGGCCGCCCCGCGTGGTCGATGCGGTAGACGTGCTTGCCGTGGCGCTGGCGCGAGCGCGGGAACCCCGAATGCGCCGCCTTCTTCGTCAGACGCACGACGCGGCCGTTCATGGCCTTCGCCTGACGTGCGACATAGGTGTCTATCCGGGCGTCCCCTCCCGGTCTTGCCGAACGCGACACGATTCAGTACCTAACGCTTGTTCGAAATCGTGATCCCCTTCGTGCGAAGCGGTCAACCGGGTGCGAGATGGCGAGAATCACGTTCGAGACAGCCGATGGCAAAGAGCGGACCATCGACATCGCCAGCGGGCAGTCCATCATGCAGGGCGCGGTGCAGAGCAATGTGCCGGGCATCGACGCCGAATGCGGCGGCGCGCTGAGCTGCGCGACCTGCATGGTCTACGTCCCCGCCGAATGGGCCGCTCGCCTGCCGCTCAAGACCGACGACGAAGACGGCATGCTGCAGTTCTCGCCGCATGTGAACGAGAGGTCGCGGTTGTCGTGCCAGATCACGGTCGACGACACGCTCGATGGTCTGCGCCTGAAGGTTCCGGCGAGTCAGCACTAGCCGACGCCGAGGAAGCGCCGCGCGCCGCCCGACAGCGGCGAGGCGCGTCGCGTGGCGTCGACCGGATCGCGCTCCTCGATGGTGGCGCGCTACTGGGCCTGGAACCCGGCGCGCGAGAACGTCTGAGTCCCCTCGGCGAACCGATTTCGGCATCGTGACCACTGCGCGGTTGCGCGCTCGCCGACAGCACCGTACCCTCTTGCTCGACAGGGAGTTGCCCGTCGTACGCGTGTGATCCAACAAACCCGCGACGAATGAGACGCACATGGCCGAGCCGGTTCTGGCGTTGGATGACCTCACCGTGCGCTTTCGCTTGCGCCGCGGCGAGCTGACCGCCGTCGATGGCGTGTCCTTCACTGTGCATCGCGGAGAGACCTTCGGGCTCGTAGGCGAATCGGGATCGGGCAAGTCGGTGACGGCGCGCTCGATCATGCGGCTGATTCCCGAGCCGCCGGGCGAGATCCCGCGTGGCCGCATCGACTTCGAAGGCCGCGACGTGCTGGGGCTGAACGACGCGGAGATGCGCGCGCTGCGCGGTCGACGCATCGCCATGGTCTTCCAGGAGCCGATGAGCGCGCTCAATCCGGTGTTTACCGTGAGCGCGCAGATCTCCGACGCGTTGCGCACCAACCTCGGCCTGTCGAAACAGGAGGCGCGCGAACGCGTCGTCGAGCTGCTGGCACTGGTCGGCATCCCCTCGCCGCGCAAGCGGCTCGACAGCTATGTGCACGAATTCTCCGGCGGCATGCGCCAGCGCGTCATGCTGGCCATGGCGCTCTCCTGCAACCCGACCTTCCTGATCGCCGACGAGCCGACCACGGCGCTCGACGTCACCATCCAGGCGACAATCCTTGAGCTGATCACCAGCATGATCGAGCGCTTCGGCATGTCGCTGATCTTCATCACCCACAATCTGGGCGTCGTCGCCCATGCCTGCGACACGATCGGCGTGATGTACGCCTCGCACCTGGTCGAACTCGGGTCCAAGCGCGAGATTTTCCGCAACCCGCAGCATCCCTACACGGTCGGATTGCTGAACTCGATCCCCCGTCTCGACACCCAGGCCAAGTACCTGACGCCGATCACAGGCACCGTCTGCAACATGATGGACCCGCCGCAGGGCTGCAAATTCCACCCGCGCTGCGCCCACGCCATGGAGATCTGCAAGCGCGAGATTCCGCCGATGCGCGAGGTGGCGCCCGGCCATCACGCCGCCTGCCACCTGCACGGACGGCAGTGATGAGCGCCACCGAAACCCTGCTCGAGGTCAAGGGGCTGACCAAGCATTTCGCGTTGCACGCCGACATCTACTCCCGGCTGGCGGGCGAGAAGGCGCAGATGCTGAAGGCGGTCGACGGCATCGACTTCCATATCCGCCGCGGCGAGACCCTGGGGCTGGTGGGCGAGAGCGGCTGCGGCAAGTCGACCACGGCGCGGCTGGTGACGCGGCTGATCGAGCCGACCTCGGGCGAGGTGAAGCTGCGCGGCGAGAATCTGCTGGCGTTCTCCTCGTCGCGCATGAAGGAGGCGCGCAAGGAGATCCAGCTGGTCTTCCAGGATCCCTACTCCTCGCTCAACCCGCGCAAGACGGTCATGCAGATCCTGAGCCGGCCGATGGAGATTCACGGCCTGGCCAAGAGCTGGACCGAGAAGCGCGGTCGCGTGCTGGAGCTGCTGCGCCGCGTCGGGCTGGGCGTCGAGCACATCGACCGCTATCCGCACGAGTTCTCCGGCGGCCAGCGCCAGCGTATCGCCATCGCCCGCGCGCTCTCGGTCGACCCCGACCTGGTGATCGGCGACGAGCCGGTCTCGGCGCTCGACGTGTCGATCCAGGCGCAGATTCTTAACCTGTTCCGCGACTTGCAGGAGCAGCTGGGGCTGACCTACCTGTTCATTGCCCATGATCTGAGCGTGATCCGACATATCAGCGACCGTGTCGCCGTGATGTATGTCGGCAAGATCGTCGAGACCGGGCCGGCGGCGGCGATCTTCGAGAACCCGCTGCACCCCTACACCAAGGCGTTGCTGGCGGCCGTGCCCGAGGCGGATCCCGACAAGCCGCCGCCCAAGCTCACGCTCAAGGGCGAGATATCGACGCCAATCGACCCGCCGCCGGGCTGCCGGTTGTGCGGCCGCTGCCCGCGCGAGACGGCCATCTGCTCACAGGACGCGCCGCCGCTGGTCGAGGTCGGGGGCGATCGTCAGGTGGCTTGTCACAATCTCTGACGCCCGTCATTGCGAGCGAACGGCCCCAACAATGACGGGACCTACCGCTCCGCCAGCCTGGGATCGAGGATGTCGCGCAGGCCGTCGCCGAAGAGGTTGAAGGCGAGCACCGTGTAGCAGATGGCGAGACCGGGAAAGGCCGCCATCAGCGGGTGGGTCTCCATGTAGTCGCGCGCGGCGCTGAGATCGGCGCCCCAGTCCGGCGTCGGCGGCGGTGTTCCCAGGCCGAGAAAGGAGAGCGCCGCGACGATCAGAATGACGGTGCCCAGGCGCACCGTGGCGGTGACGATCAGCGGCGACACGATGTTGGGCAGGACCTGGCCCAGCGCGATCCGCACCGAGGAATCGCCGATGGCGCGCGACGCCTCGACATATTCCTTTTGCTTCTCCGCCAGCACCGAGCCGCGCGCGAGGCGCGCCTTCTCCGGCATGCCGGCGAGGCCGAGCGCCGCGATCAGCACGATATCCATCGTGATGCCCTCGAGTTTCCACGCCTGCGCGACCGTCACAAACAGGAGGTAGAGCAGCAATCCCGGGAAGGCGAGCAACCCGTCGACAAGCCTCATCCCAAGCGTGTCGGCCATTCCGCCCCAGTAGCCCACCAGCACGCCGAAGGGCACGCCCACCAGCATCGAGAGCCCGACCGCCAGGATCGCGATCGTCACGAGCCGCCGTCCGCCGTGCAGCAGACGCGAATAGATATCGCGCCCCATCCGGTCGGTGCCCAGCAGATGCTGCTCCGATGGCGGCGCCAGACGGGCGCGGTAGTTCTGCTTGGTCGGATCGTGGGTCGCGATCCACGGCGTGGCGATACAGGCACCGAACAGCAGCACGAGCATGACCGCGCCGATTGTGGCGGTCCGGCTTTTGCGCAACTCGTACAAGGCGTTGGATAGCGCGGCCATGAGGCGCTTGAAGAACGGTGGCGCTGGCGGCACGCGCCCTTCATCGGCGATATCGACCAGCTTGCCGGCGTCCAGTTCAGCCATATCGAACCACCTACGCCAGTTTGACGCGTGGATTGAGAAGCCTGTACGTCAGGTCGACGAGCAGGTTCATGAGCACGACGATGATGCCCAGGACGAGCACGCCGGCCTGGATCAGCGGGTAGTCGCGCTGCAGGATCGCCTCGAAGATGGCGCGGCCGATGCCTGGCCAGGCGAAGATGGATTCCAGCACCACCGTGCCGCCGAGCAGGTTGGCGAGCTGCAGGCCGCTGATGGTGATGGTCGGGATCATGGCGTTGCGCAGCGTGTAGCGGAAGATGACCCGCCGCTCCGGAAGGCCCATCGCGCGCGCAGTGTCGACGTACTCCTTGCTCAGCTCGTCGAGCATACTCGACCGCGTGAGGCGGGTGGTGAAAGCGGCCTGGCGGAAGCCGATGGCCGCCGCCGGCAGGATGAGGAACTTCAGGCTGCCCCAGAAGTCGTCGAACGGGCTGACGTAGCCGGAGGAGGGCAACCAGCCGAGGTAGAGCGAGAACAGCAGCACGCAGAGGATCGCGAACCAGAACTCGGGGATCGATATCCCGGCCAGCGACGTCACCTGCGCCCCGTAGTCGACCCCCGTGTTGCGACGCACGGCGGCGAACGTGCCGAGCGGCACGGCGATCAGCATGGAGAGCGAGATGCCGACGGCGGCGAGATATATCGTCGCCGGAATGCGGCTCAGCAGCTCCGTCGAGATCGGCCGGCGCGTCACCAGCGACTTGCCGAAATCGAACTCGGCGACGCGCACGAGCCACAGCGCGTAGCGCTCGTGGATCGGCCGGTCGAGCCCGTACTCCTTCCGGAGAATCGCGCGCGCTTCCTCGATGTCGCCGCCCTCGGTACCGACCAGCGTGTCGACGATCGAGCCCGGCAGCGCCTCGACGAAGCAGAACACCACCACCGTCAGCACCAGCACGACGGGGACGAGCTGGGCGATGCGGCGCAGGATGTAGGCGAGCATCGCCCGTCCCGCCTCAGCTTTCCATCCAGGTGCGGCGCATGCCGGCGCCCGTGTAGCTCCACGGCCCGGTGAAGGACGGCGCGTAGCCCTTCACCCGGGTACGATGGCCGGCCATCATCAGCGGCACGTAGTGCGTGTACAGCATCGGCAGGTCGCGGTTCACCAGCGTCTCGACGTCGGCATACATCTGCCGGCGCTTCGCCCGGTCGCGCTCCTGGCGCGCCGCGATGATGATCTGGTCCGCCTTCTCGTTCACGTAGCCGGTGCGGCGGCGGTTCTCCGGCGCGCTCGACAGGACGTTGCGGGCGAACCAGCCGTCCGGGTCGAGACGGTAGGAGTTCGCCGTCGAGTCGATGTTGTAGTCGCCCTTGCCCTGCTTCTCCAACATCACCGGCGACGGCAGGATCTCGAGCACGACGTTGAATCCGGCGTCCTTCAGCATGGCGTGCACGAGCTCGCCCGACTGTTGCATGTAGGGGAAGGTGTCGTTGGCGATGATGGTGAGCCGCTGGTCGCCGCCCTTCGCCTTCTTGCGCAGCGCCTTGGCCTTGTCGAGATCGAACGTGGACGACGGCGCTATGCCTTTCGGGTGCCATGGGCTGGATTCGCCATAGAATCCGTTGGCGATCGAGCCGATGCCGTTGAACACCGCCTGATGGATGCCTTCGCGATCGATGGCGTGAGCGATGGCCTGCCGGAGCAGATGGGCGTCGGGATTGTCCTTCTCCGACAGCAGGCCGTTCTTGAGATTGAAGAACATCATGGCCGTGCCGACCTGCGGCACCGGCCAGGTCTCGAACGTCCTGCCGTGATCCTTCTTGAAGGCCGCCGCGTCGGCGTAGGCGACGTTGTCGATGAGATCGAGCTCGTTGGCGCGTAGGGCCGTGAGCCGCACGCGGTCCTCTTTCTTGGGCAGGCCGATCAGCCCATCGAGATAGGGCAGTGAATTGCCCTCGGCGTCCGTCTCGTAGAAGTTCTCGAAGCGGACCATCTCGCATCGGTCGTGGCGGCGCCACGACTTGAACTTGAACGGCCCGCAATTGACCGGCTCCGTGTCGGCCTTGTCGGCGGCGCCCGGGGCCATCAGGTTCACCGGGTAATAGACGAGGTTGATGTCGAGCGCGACGTCCGGCTCCTTGAGGTGGAAGCGCACCGTGTGTTTGTCGTCCACCGTGACGCGCTCCACGCCGGACACCACCGAGCGCGTGAAGGCGTGGCTCGTCTTGGGATCCTTGATCCGCTCGATGTTCCACTTGACCGACTCGGCGTCGATCGTCTGGCCGTTGTGGTACTCCGCGCCGCGCCGGAGCTTGAAGGTCCAGGTCTTGAGATCGGCCGAGGTGTCCCACGACTCGGCGACGCCCGGCTTGGGCTCCATCTTGTCGTCGAAGTCGACCAGCCCGCCGGTGATGCCGGTCAGCGGATGGGAGACGAAATAGATGATGTTGCGATGGGTATCGAGACCCACCGAGTCGTCGCGCGTGCCGAAGCGCAGCGTGCCGCCCCGCTTGGGGTGCTTCTTCCCGGCGGCCGCGTCCTGGGGCGGCAACCCGACCATCGCGGCGCCTGCCAGCGCCGTGGTCGATGCGAGGAACCTACGCCTACTCTGTTCGGTGCCCTTTTTGTTTTCGCCGGTCATGGACGAATCCTCCCTGTTCGAGGTTTTTTGGGGCCGAACGTGGCTATGTGGTCGGTCGACTACTCGATGCTGCTCTCCAAAAGGGGACTACGCGATGCCGCTTCCATCGGACGGGGATACCCTTACGCGTGACTGACGATAGCCTGACGACATTGGCGGGAAAGTCAACGCCTCAACGCTCACGATCGCATCAGCCGCCCTCGGCAAGGCGCCGATCGTCCTCGGTCTGATATTGCGGCGAGGTATCGCGCGGCATGCGGGTGTCGTCGCCGCGCGTGGCCGCGGCCTGCGCGCGCCAGGAATCGTCGCCCCATGCCGCGCCGAGCCGCGTGATGTCGCCCGGCGTGGCGATCGTCTCGAACGCGCGCAGGGCCGCGCGCAGCACGCGCGCCTGGTCGGCGCGGTCGAACGGCTTGCCGGTGCTGTGGCCCAGCGGATAGTCGACGAACACCGCGCGCGGTGGCGCTCCAGCTTCGAGGATATCGAGCGCGCTGCCGAGGCAAAGCGTCGGGATGCCGAGGGCTTCGAGGTGACGGGCGGCCAGACTCACGGTCTGGTGGCAGACGGGTCACATCGGCACGAGCAGCGCGACGTCGATCGCCTGCTGCTTGAAGACTCCTTCAACCTGCGGGATCAGTTCCTCGCGCACGCGGCGCTGCGAGTAGATGCCGCCCATGCAGGAGATCACCGAATCGGCCAGCGCGCCGACCACACCGTCGTCGCGCAACGCGCGCAGCGCTGTCAGCGGCACGAGGCATTCGGGATCGCGCCGCGCGTCGACGAGATAGTTCTCGGTAATATGCGCGAAGCGCAGACGATCGACGGGCGTGTCCATCGGGATCAGCCGGATCGAGGCGTCGTCCTTGTAGTGGAAGGCAACCTGGCCGGCGGCGTAGCAGCCCGACGTCGTGAGCACGCCCATCCGCGACTGCGAGAGCTTCTTCTTCAGCGGCGCGAAAGGCGGCGGGGTGTCGGCGACGTACCAGCGATAGGCCGCGTAGCCCAGGCTGGCGTAGCGCTGGGTGATGGCATCGATGTAACGAACCGGTTCCATCGCCTCAATCCGTCTCGATCGGCAACGACGTGTCCTTCGCCCACTCGCCCATCGAGGCGTCGTAGAGCGTCAGGTCGTCGTAACCGAGCTGGTGCAGCAGAAAGAGATCGAGCGTGGCGGAGATGCCGCCGCCGCAATAGGCAATCACCTTCTTGTCGGGCGTGACGCCCGCGGCGGTGAACTTCGCCTGCGCGTCGGCGAGCGGGCCAAAGCCCTTGGTCGCCGGATCGATCAACGTGACGGCCGAGACATTGACGCTGCCCGGCACGCGGCCTGGCCGGCCGTAGCGGCTGGGCGTGAGCCCGGCATGGAACTGCGGCCCCAGCGCATTGACCGTCACCGTGCCCGGCTTGCCGATGGCCGCACGCACATCGTCGCGGCCAACGAACAGCCCGGCGCACGGCGCGGCCTTGAAGGTCGCGGGCGGACAGCCCTTGGGCGGCCCGCTCTCGACAGGCCGTCCCTCGACCTTCCATTTGTCGAAACCGCCATCGAGCACGGCGACCTTCGGATGGCCCAGCGCCCGCAGCATCCACCAGAAACGCGTCGCCCACATCATCGTGCCGACGCTGTAGAGCACGAGCTGCTTGCCTGCGTCGACACCGTGCCGGCCGAACGCCGCCTCAAGCTGTGTCACGTCGGGCATCATGAAGCGCAGCCGCGTGTCGTCGCGCGAGAACTCGCCCTGCAGGTCGAGGAAATCGGCGCCCGGGATATGCGCCTCCTCGAAGGTCTTGCGACCGGGCACGGCAATGTAGGGCTCGTCGACACCGGGCGGCGGCGTCTCGAGGTAGGTCGTGCAGTCGAAGAGGCGCAGATCGGCTTCGCCCAATCGTGCGGCCAGCGTCTCGGTGCTGATCAGGGCCTGCGGTTCGCGCATCGCTGTCATTCTCACTGGCCGGTCATCGCCGCGCCGCGTTCGTCGTAGGCGGCCGCCAACCGGCGCTTCGGATCGCGCTCGACCAGCAGCGGGCCGGCCCGCCGCTCATACCACGCGAGCAGCTTGGCTTCGATATCGGCGTGCGAAGCGCATCCGCCATCGGCCAGCAGGTGCGTGATGTCGGCGCCGCGCGCCGCGAGGTGGCGAGAGACGAGGATGGTGCGGTGGCAATCCAGCGGTTCGCGCTCGGCGCACATCAAGGCGAGCGGTTGGCGCGATGCCTCGTCGACCACCGAATCGAGCGCGGCGGCGAAGGCCGGTGCACGCGCCATCGCGACATAGTCGCGGGCGCCGCCCTGTGGCTTGCCGCCCAGCGCGTCGCCGTAGTGGCGGTAATCGACACCGGCTTCCTTCAGCGATACGCGCAGCCGCTCGCGGCCGAATTGCGGGAAGCGGCGCGAGTAGGGCGTCGAGCGCACGTCGGCGAGCAGCCGCACGCCGGCGTCGCGAAGCAGCGCCACGAAGCGCTCGATCGGATGGTTGGAGTGGCCGATGGTGAAAATGGTCATGCTTGCTGCTAAACGGCTGACATGAGCGTACCGCCAGATCGTGCCGACCGCGAGCGTCCAGCGCCGGTTCCGGCCCCGCCACCCCAGGGCTTCGTCCAGCTCACCGGCCGCGGCGGCTACACCACGCACAACGGGCCCTGGTACGAGAAGCACGACGAGACCGGCCGGCTGATCCGCGGCTTTCGCGTGCTGCCGCACCACCTCAACGCGCTGGGCATCATCCATGGCGGATTGCTGAGCGCCTTCCTCGATACGACGATGGGCAGCGCCGTGTGGCTCGCGACCCGGCGACGCGCGGTCACACTCAGGCTGCAGCTCGACTACCTCAACAACACCAGGCTCAACGACTGGGTCGAGGGCGTCGCCGAGTGCAGCGGTTTCGACGCCGAGGTGGCCTATGTCACGGCCCGCCTCTATTGTCGGCGCCACACATTGGCGACCGGCCAGGGCGTCTTCGCCCTGCTCAGCCCGCGCCGCAAGGACTGACACCAGAGGATCCATGAGCATCGCAGAGAGTGCGCCGCCGGCGCATCCCGGCTTCGGCGGCGAGTTCCGCACCATTCCGGTCGATCCGCCGCAGGGCTTCAAGATGATCGACTTCCAGCGCTTCAACGACTGGCGCAACTTCAACACCCATATCGGCCCGCTCTATTTCCGCAGGGGCGAGCAAGGCACGGCCGATGCTTTCGTCATGGGCCTGCGCGTGCAGCCCTACATGTGCAATCCCGCCGGCACGATCCATGGCGGCATGATGATGACCGTGGCCGATTTGATCGGCGGCATGGGCGCGATGACCGTCGCGGGCATCAAGGGCAAGTTCGCGCCGACGGTGAACATGAGCTTCGATTTCCTGGCGCCCGCACGCGAGGGCGACTGGGTCGAGGGCCGTCTCGAGCTGATGCGCCACACGCGCTCGATGCTGTTCTCCCACATCTGGCTGAGCACCGGCGACACCAAGATCCTGCGCGCCAGCTGCATCGTGAAGATCCCGTCCGAGGGCAAGTGGGCGATGCAGAAGACGCGGCCGGCGGACAGCCCGCCGGCCTAGGCGTCCGCCACCTCGGCGCGGAACACTTTCGCCAGCGCTTTCTCGCCCGCAGGCGTCAGGTCGACGGCGCGACCGTCGCTGCGCCGCCGCGCCCAACCCCGACTGAAGAACAGATCGGCGATCGCCGATCCCAGCGCGCCGGCGATGTGCGGGCGGCGCTCGCTCCAATCCAGGCACTGGCGCGCAAAATGCCGGCGGCCAGCCTCGGCCACGCGGCGCGCGCCATCGATGTCGACGCCGACCTTGCGGCAGAACAGCTCGCCGCGCGCGGTGACCAGCCAGTCCTTGCCCGGCGCCGCTTCGATGTGGCCGTTGCGCGAGAGCGAATCGGCGATCGCCATGCCGACCTGGCCGGCGAGATGGTCGTAGCAGGTCCGACAACGCCGCAGCCGCGAATCGCGCCGCCACGCCGCGCTGGCCGGCGCCGGCCTGGTGGGCGTCTGCGCCGCGCGCGCTGCCACCGCCATCACCGCCTCCAGCGCTTCGGCCACGGTGGCGTCGGCGAGGCGGTAGTAGCGATGGCGGCCCTGCTGATCGACGGCGAGCAAACCGGCGGCCACCAGCTTGGACAGATGCCCGCTGGTGGTCTGCGGCGTAACGCGGGCCTGGGCGGCGAGATCGGTCGCCGGGCGCGGCTTGCCGTCTATCAGCGCCAGCAGCATCGAGGCGCGTGCCGGATCGCCCATCAGGGCGGCAGTCTCGGACAGGCGGTTGGTCGTGACCATGCTTCGGCCTCCACCGAATTGTGTCCGCAAGCATACACCGTCGCTTCCGGTTATGTTTCGGCGACCGCCGAACTATCGGCGAGGGTAAGGAGTCGCGGGTGTCGGAACGCTGGCGGGCGCTGAGCTGGATCCTGGTGGCCCGAATCGCCTATGGCGTGCAGCTGCAGGCCGTGCCGTCGACCGCCTCGACCCTGGGCCGCGAGTTGTCGCTTTCGTTCGCCGATATCGGCCTGTTGATCGGCCTGTTCATGCTGCCGGGCATCGTCATCGCCGTGCCCGCCGGCCTGCTCGGCCAACGCTTCGGCGATCGGCGCGTGGCGCTGATCGGCCTCGCCCTGATGGTGCTCGGCGCCATCACCGGCGCGTTCGCCAACGGCTTTGTCGCGCTGGCGGCAGCGCAGGTGATCGCCGGTATCGGCGCGCTGCTGATGGGCGTGCTGACCACCAAGATGACCGCAGACTGGTTCGCCGGTCGCGATCTGCCGCTGGGGCTGGCGGTGATGCTCAACGGCTTCCCGGTGGGCATGGCGCTGGGCCAGGCGCTGTTCCCGGCGCTCGCCGAGGCGGCGAGCTGGCGCGCCGCGTTCATCGCCGGCGCCATCGCCGCCACGCTGGGCTTCCTGGCGCTGATCCTGCCCTACCGTCGCCATCCCAACGACCGGGCCCAGCGCGGCGCCGACGCGCCTTCGACGCGGCTGTCGCGCGGCGAACTGGCGGCGATGATCGTCGCCGGCATGATCTGGGCCGCCTACAACGGCTGCTACATGATTCTCGCCGGCTTCACCCCGGTCTATCTCGCCAGCATCGGGCTGACGCCGCACACCGCCGGCTACTTCGCCAGCGCGACCACGATGGCGAGCGTGGCCGGCGTGATGGCCGGCGGGCTTTTCACCCGCCGCCTGGGAAATCCCGACCGGTTGATCGCCGCCGCCGCCGTTCTGTGGGCGGCGCTGCTCGTGGCGGCGCCCTTCACCAACCCCTCGATCATGCTGGTGATTGCCGGTTTTGTCGGCGGCATTCCCGCCGGCCTGATCTCGGCGATGCCCGGCCAGGTGCTGCGCCCGCAGACTCGCGGTCCAGGCCTGGGCGTGTTCTTCACCTGGCTCTATATCGGCTTCGCCGCGACGCCGGCGTTGGGTGGCTGGATGGCCGACCTGCTGCACCGGCCCGAGGCGCCGCTCTACACCGGCGCCGCCCTGCTGCTCGCCGCGCTGCCGCTGCTGGCGGTGTTCGGCGTCATGCGCCGGCGCCTTGTTGGGACTTAGCGCCAGCGCGGATTGGCGATGGCGATCTTCTCGGCGATGGTCGCACGCAGGTGATCCATCAGCGCCGCGTTGCGCTCGTCGCGTTCGCCGGCGCGCAACTGCCGGCAAAGCTCGGCGTTGAGCGTCGGCAGATCGCCGTCGCGACCGAGCAGCGCCTTGAGTCGCTGCAGCTCGGCGGCGTCGGCCTGCGGGCCGCGCTGCCACTCGCGGCTCAGGATAGCGAGCGAGTTCAGCGCCACTTTCACCTGGAAGGCCAGCCGCGCGTCGAGACCTTCCAGCGCCGGCAGCGCCTCGTTGCGCAGGAACCCTGAAATGGCGTCGAGCAGTTCGGGCGCGGTGGGGCGATCCTGGGCCATGGCGATCAGCCCAACAGCTCGAGCAGGTCGACCTCGGTCTCGACCGCGCGCCGCCCGATGCTGGCCAACTCCATCGACTCCTCCGCGCCCGAGAGATGCTTCCACGCTTGCGTCATGCAGATCACGCCCCAGCGCGCCGTACCGAGGATCTCCCACCAGCGCGCGTGGTCGCGGTTGATCTTCGCCCCGCCGGCCGCCTCGTAGGCGTCCCACAACTCCTCGCGCGAGCCGAAGCCGCCGGCTGGCTTATCGACCGCGCCGAAGCGCCAGGACTTCACGCAAAGCCAGCCGAGATCTTCGAGCGGATCACCGAGATGGGCGATCTCCCAATCGAGGATCGCGGTGACGCCGCTTTCGTCGGCGAGATAGTTGCCGGTGCGGAAATCGCCATGCACGAAACTTGGTGTCGCCGGCATCGGCGGCATGCGCCGCTCCAGCCAGGTCAAGGCCAGCTCGAACACCGGATGCGGCTCGCGCGTGGTGTCGAGCGCGCGGCGCATGGTGGCGATCACGCTCTCGGCGCCGCCGATGTTCAACCGCGGCAACGCGCTCAGTGGCACGGCGTGCAGCTTCGCCAGGATCGCGCCGAGCTGGCCGGGGATGCGCTGGCGCGCGTGCTCGAAGCGCGGCGCGCGCAACAGCTCGCGGGCGATCGCCGTGCCGTCCACGCTCTTCATCACGTAGCCGTCGCCGACGCCGTCGTCGGGTCTGGCGATGAACAGCATCGACGGCGCCGGCACGCCGTGCTGGCCGGCGGCGCGCATCACGGCGAATTCGGTGGCGCGATCGATCGCCAGGCTGTTCTCGAAATTCTGCGGCGGCGCGTCGGCGGCGCGCGGCGGGTCGCGGCGCAGCACCAGCTTCTCGACCGCGCCATCGCCGAAAATCGCGTCGAAGCCCCAGGTCTGGCGCGAGGCGCCGCCGGAATGGCGGAACAGCCCGGCGATCCGCACCGGACGGCCGAAATGGCGCGAGCAGGCCTTGGCCAGCCCGCTTGCCAACTCGCTGCGCGCGTCGCCTTCGCGTGCGCCGTCCATTCGCGTTTCCCCGTCTTGGCCGCTCGGCATGAACGGTCATTCATACCAGCACGAGCGACGATGCCAACGCCAGATCGGCGTTCCGCCGCGCGGCTACGGCGGTTTTCCTGCGATCCCGCTGCGTGCTATGCCCGCGCCAGCGAGAAACGGGGGATTGTGCGTATGGCCGACACATCGCTCTGCCGCCTGAGCGCGGTCGAGACGGTCGATCTCTTGAGAAAGAAGAAGGTCTCGCCGCTCGAGCTGATCGACGCCGCCGAGGCGCGCATCGCCGAGACCGACAGCGCGGTCAACGCCATGGTGATCCGCACCTTCGACCGCGCCCGCGCCCGTGCGAAGACGCTGAAGCTGCCCGACCCCGAGACACCGGGCTGGCTGGGCGGCCTGCCCTTCGGCGTCAAGGACCTCAGCGACGTCGAGGGCGTGATCACCACCTTCGGCTGCCGCGTGCACAAGGACAACGTCGCGCAGCGCAGCTGCATCTCGGTCCAGCATCTCGAGGCGCTGGGCGGCCTGGTGGTCGGCAAGACCAACACGCCGGAATTCGGCGCCGGCGCGCAGACCTTCAACGAGGTCTTCGGCATCACCCGCAATCCCTGGGACACGCGCATGACCTGCGCCGGCTCCTCCGGCGGCGCGGCGGTGGCACTGGCCTCGGGCCAGGTGTGGCTGGCCACCGGCTCCGACCTCGGCGGCAGCCTGCGCACGCCCGCGAGCTTCTGCTCGATCGTCGGCTTCCGCCCCAGCCCGGGCCGCGTCGCCTCGGGGCCGGGCGTCCTGCCACTCAACACCTTCTCGCAGAACGGCCCGATGGGGCGTTGCGTCGCCGACGTGGCCCTGATGCTCGATGCCACGGCCAAGCATCACCCGCTCGACCCACTGTCGTATCCGGCCCCGTCGGTGCCCTACGCCCGCTCGGCCTCGAACCCCGTGGCACCCAAGACCGTCGCCTGGGCCGGCGACTTCGGCGGCGCCTGCACCTACGACGCCGAGGTCGAGGCGATCTGCCGTGCCGCCGCCGAACGCTTCAGGGAGATCGGCGCGACTGTGATGGAGAAGGCGCCCGATCCAGAAGGCGCGCGCGAGTCTTTCCAAATCTTCCGCGGCCATCACATGGCCGCCGGCAACGGCAAGCTGCTGCAAGCGCATCGCGAGCTGCTGAAGCCCGAGGTGATCTGGAACATCGAATACGGCCTGTCGCTCACGTCGGAGGATCTGCGCCGCGGCCTGATTCTGCAGGCGGGCGTGCAGCAGCGCTTCGCGCGCTTCATGGCCGATGTCGACATCATGTGCATACCGGCCGCGCCGGTGCCGCCCTTCCCGGTGGAGATGCGCTACGTCGAGGAGATCAACGGCCGCAAGATGCCGAGCTACATCGACTGGGTGCTGGGCGCCTCGATCGTCACAATGGCCGGCCTGCCGGCGGTGTCGATGCCCTGCGGCTTCACCAGGTCGGGCCTGCCTGTGGGTCTGATGCTGGTCGGCAAGCCGCGCGGCGAGGCCGGGCTGATCTCCGCTGCCAAGCTGTTCGAGGACATCATGGGCATCGCCAAGCGGCTGCCCATCGATCCGATCGTGCGTCACTAGGAGCGAACACAACAATGAACGTGCTGCAGCCGATGCACGGCTACTATCTCGAGGATCTCTCGGTCGGCATGACGGCGGTGTTCGGCAAGACCGTCACCGAGGCCGACATCATGGCCTTCGCTGGCGTATCAGGGGACACCAACCCGATCCATCTGCACGCCGATTTCGCCAAAGCGTCACGCTTCGGCGAGCGCATCGCGCACGGCATGCTGAGCGCGTCCTTCATCTCGACCGTGGTCGGCACCAGGCTGCCCGGGCCGGGCTCGATCTACGTCTCGCAGTCGCTGAACTTCAAGGCGCCGGTGAAGATCGGCGACACGGTGACCGCGCGCTGCGAGATCATCGAGATCGTGCCGGAGCGCAAGCGCATCAAGCTCAAGACCGAATGCCTGTGCGGCGATAAGGTGGTGCTCGACGGCGAGGCGGTGATCCTCGTGCCGACGCGACCGAAATCTGTTTGAGACGCGACGGATGAGCGGCATTCCCGTCTTCGACGACTGGCTCGACGTGACCGTGCCTTGGCACGGCGCGGTCGTGCCGCTGGGTAATTTCGACGGCGTGCATCGCGGCCATCAGGTGCTGATCGGCCAGGCGGCCGAAGCCGCCAAGGCGAAGGACGCGCCGGTCGTGGCGCTGACCTTCGAGCCGCATCCGCGCACCTTCTTCGTCAAGGACACGGCGCCCTTTCGCCTGACCTCGCCCCAGGCCAAGGCGCGGTTGCTGGCGCGTTTCGGCGTACAGGCGGTGCTGGCGCAGCGTTTCGATCCCGCCTTCGCCGCCGTCGCTGCCGAGGACTTCGTCGACGGCATCCTCGTCGCCGGCCTGCGCGCGCGTCACGTCGTGTGCGGCTACGACTTCACCTTCGGCGCGCGCCGCTCCGGCAATGTCGACATGCTGCAGCGCATGGGCGCCGAGCGCGGTTTCGCCGTGACCGTGGTGCCGCCGGTCATGCGCGAGGGCGAGATCTACTCCTCGACGCGTATCCGCGAGGCGCTGCGCGCCGGCATGGTGCGCGAGGCGGCCGACCTGCTGGGCCATTCCTGGGAGATCGAGGGCATGGTCGAGCAGGGCGACCAGCGCGGCCGCACCATCGGCTTTCCCACCGCCAACGTCGCGTTGGGCGAATACCTGCGTCCACGCTTCGGCGTCTACGCTGTGCGCGCGGCCATCGAGGAGAACGGTGCGTGGGCGTGGCGCGACGGCGTGGCCAATCTTGGCCGGCGCCCGACCTTCGGCAAGCTCAGGGAGAATTTCGAAGTCCATGTGCTGGACTACGACGGCGATCTCTACGGGCGCGCCGTGCGCGTCGCCCTAGTCGACTTCATCCGGCCGGAGATGAAGTTCGCCGGGCTGGACGCACTGAAGAGCCAGATCGCCGCCGATCGCGACGCCGCGCGGGAGATCCTGCGGGCCGGCTGATGGCCTGCACGAAATCCGCTGGAATCAGTCATCGCCACGACGCCACCGCGCGTCAGCATCGGCGCCATGAAACTCTGGCGCAAAACCTGGACCGTCTGCGTGCTATTGGCGGCGCTCGGACTGGCCACGTTGAGCGCGACGGCCATCTTCCGCTCCGACGCGTGGATCGCGGATCTAATCGAAAGCTTTCGCCCACACCTGCTTGTGGCGGCGGCGATGTGCCTACCGCTGGGCCTTACCGTGCGGGGTAGCTGGCGCACCGCCTTGGTCGCGATTTTCGTCGCCTGCGTCGTCGCCAACAGCGCGACGATCATCAGGACGGTGCGGGCGGCGACGCCGCCACCGCAGGAAGCGCGTGGCGGGATCCGGCTGACGGTCGTCACGACCAACCTGCTGTGGAGCAACACTCAGCACCAGCGCTTTCGAGACTGGCTGCACGCCGAGGCGCCGGACATCGTCGTCACACAGGAGACCACCCGGCGCTGGGCGGCGGAACTCGACAAGCTCGACCCGCTGCTTCCGTATCGCCGTCTGCCGGGACACGGCGACGACTTGGCCATCCTGTCACGGTATCCCTTCGAGATGGCCGAGCTGGCCGGCATCCGCCAGCACGGCACGCTGGCCATGGCGAGGCTGTCGGTCGGGCATCGCCGCATCGACCTGATGGCGCTGCACGCCTCGGTGCCGATCCATCCGGCTTGGCAAAAGGCGCGCGACACGATGTTCGACGACATCGCGCGTTTCGCGTGGCGCACGCGCCATCCCCTGATCGTCGCTGGCGACTTCAACGCCACGCCGTGGAATCGCTCGATGCGCCGGCTGGTCCGCGAGTCGCCACTGCGCCACGCGCCGGGCTTCTGGCGCCCGACGTGGACGGCCTATGCGCCGAATTGGATGGGCATTCCGATCGACCATGTGCTGGCCGCCACCGACTGTCGCGTCATCGACCGGCGCGTCGGTCCCGACATCGGGTCCGACCACCGCCCGGTCATCGCGACGGTCGACTGCCTGTAACGGCCGGATACCACTTGCCCTTATTCCGCCGGATTCCCTCCGATAGGCTGCCATGAGAAACTCGCTTGATAGCGGGTAAGGCCAGCCTCGGTCCGGACCCGGAAGCCGGATGGCTTGGCCCAGTGAGGAAACCAATGCTCCGTCAGATCGCTGCCGCCGCTCTCGCCGTTGGCGGGCTCGCTGCGTGCGTTCCGTACGACTCTGGCTACGCGCCGTACTCCAGCGGATACGGCGGATACAACAGCGGCTATAGCGGTGGCTATGGCGGCGGTTACGGCGGCTATAGCCAGCCGTACTACTCTTCGCCAGCGCCCGTCTACAACGCGCCCCCGCGGCCGGTCTATGTCTACAACAGCCCGCCGCCCCATCACCACCACCGCGGTGCCGACCGCAACCGCGACGGGATTCCCGATTGGAAGCAGCGCGACCGCAATCGCGATGGCATAGCCGACTACAAGCAGCGCGACCGCGACCGCGACGGGATTCCCGACTACCGCGATCCGGACCGTGGCCGCGGCTGGTTCCGTTAACCCGTCGGTTCCCGGGCTCCGCGACGGCAGGCTCGTCCGTCGCGGAGCGAGCGGGGCTTCTCAAGGGGCGGCGGCCGATCGGCGCTCGCCTTGACCCCCCGCACCCCCCTCCTTATGTTCGCCGCGATGCAACACCGTCGCGACAGGGCGGTTCCCGCCGCTTTCGGGGAGCGAATTATCGGCCCGGTCCGCTGACCGGCGGCCGGGTATTGCGCTGTTCCCACCGTCCTGCGCCCTAGCCGCGCCGCGACGTTCCCCGAGATTTCCGTCCGACGAGCCCCGCCTTGACCGCCGACTACCGTTCCACCGTCTTCCTGCCCGAAACCGACTTCCCCATGCGCGCCGGCCTGCCCAAGAAGGAGCCGGAGCTGCTGGCATTCTGGGCCAAGCTCGGCCTGTTCGAGCGCCTGCGGGCACAGAGCGAGGGTCGCGAGAAGTTCATCCTCCACGACGGCCCGCCCTACGCCAACGGCAACCTCCATATCGGGCACGCGCTGAACAAGATCCTCAAGGACGTGGTGACCCGCAGCCAGCAGATGCTGGGCAAGGACAGCCACTACGTCCCGGGATGGGACTGCCACGGCCTGCCGATCGAGTGGAAGATCGAGGAGGAATACCGGCTCAAGAACAAGGACAAGGATCAGGTCCCGATCAACGAATTCCGCCAGCAATGTCGGGCCTTCGCTGAGCACTGGATCGACGCGCAACGCACCGAGTTCAAGCGGCTGGGCGTGGTCGGCGACTGGGACAACCCCTACTCGACCATGGACTTCGAGGCCGAGGCGGTGATCGTCGGGGAGTTGGGCAAGTTCCTGATGAATGGCGGCCTCTACAAGGGCGCCAAGCCGGTGATGTGGTCGGTGGTCGAGAAGACCGCGCTCGCCGAGGCCGAAGTCGAGTATCACGACCACAAGTCGGTGACCGTGCATGCGCGTTTCCCGGTGCGCAAAGCGTCGCGGCCCGAGCTCGCGGGTGCCGCGATCCTGATCTGGACGACGACGCCCTGGACCCTGCCGGCCAACCGCGCGCTCGCCGTCGGCGCCGACATGGACTACGCGGTCTACGTCGTCGACTCCTGCGCCGAAGGCTCGGGCGCCAAGGTCGGCGAGAAGCTGGTCTTCGCCGCGGCGCTGAAGGACGCCGTCACGGCCGCGGCCAAGATCACCGCTCTCTCGCAGATCGCGACGCTCAAGGGCAGCGACCTCGTCGGCACGACCTGTGCCCATCCGCTGGCGGCGCTCGATCCGTTCTACGGCCGGGATTCAGAGGTCTTCGTCGGCGACTTCGTCACCACCGACGCCGGCACCGGCGTAGTGCACATCGCGCCCAGCCATGGCGCGGACGACTTCGAGCTCGGCCGCAAGCACGGCATCGCCGCCGAAGACTATGTCGCCGACGACGGTCGCTACTATCCGCGCGTGGCGCTGTTCGCCGGCAAGCGCGTCTACACCGACCTTGGCGCGCCGGGTGACGCCAACGGCGCGGTGATCGCGCGCCTGGTCGAGGCCGGCGCGTTGCTGACCAAGGGCTCGTTGACGCATTCCTATCCGCATTCCTGGCGCTCGAAGGCGCCGGTGATCTTCCGCTGCACGCCGCAATGGTTCATCGCCATGGACGGCAAGATCGACGGCATCCCCGGCACGCTGCGTGAGGTCTCGCTCAAGGCGATCGACGACACGCGCTTCGTACCGCCGGCCGGCCAGACCCGGCTTCGCTCGATGATCGAGCAGCGGCCGGATTGGTGCGTCTCGCGGCAGCGCGCCTGGGGCGTGCCGATCGCCGTCTTCGTCAGCAAGGAAACCGGCGAGCCGCTGCGCGATCAGAAGGTGATGGACCGCATCGTCGCGGCCTTCCGCGAGCGGGGCGCCGACGCCTGGTTCGAGAACCCGCTTCGTTTCCTGGCGCCGGACTACGATCCGGCTCAGTACGAACCGGTCATGGATATCCTCGATGTCTGGTTCGATTCAGGCTCGACGCACGCCTTCACGCTCGAAGGACGGCCTGAGCTGAAGTGGCCGGCCTCGCTGTATCTCGAAGGCTCCGACCAGCATCGCGGCTGGTTCCATTCTTCGCTGCTGGAGAGCTGCGGTACGCGCGGGCGCGCGCCCTACGAGGCGGTGCTGACGCACGGCTTCGTGCTCGACGAGCAGGGCCGCAAAATGTCCAAGTCGCTGGGCAACATCACAGCGCCGCAGGAGGTCTGCGACCAGAACGGCGCCGATATCCTCCGCCTGTGGGTGGTCGGCTCGGACTACTCCGAGGATCTGCGCATCGGGCCGGAGATCCTGAAGGCCCACGCCGACGCGTATCGTCGCTTGCGCAATACGCTACGCTACCTGCTGGGCAATCTCAGTGGCTTCGGCGACGCCGAGCGCGTCGCCGCCAAGGACATGCCGGAGCTCGAGCGCTGGGTGCTGCACCGCATGGCCGAGCTCGACGCCGAGTTCCGCCAGGCCGTCGATGATTTCGACTTCCACCTGATCTCGACGTCGCTGCACAATTTCTGCGCAGTCGATCTGTCGGCGCTTTACTTCGACATCCGCAAGGACGCGATCTACTGCGACGCCCCCGATTCGCCGCGCCGGCGCGCGGCGCGCACGGTGCTGCACGAGCTGTTCTCCTTCATCACCGCCTGGCTGGCGCCCTTCGCCTGCTTCACGGCCGAGGAGGCGTGGCTGGCGCGGCCCAGCGCGACGACCGACGGACGGGAAGAGTCGGTGCATCTGCGGACCTATCCGAAGATCCCGGCCGAGTGGCGCGACGAGGCGCTGGGCGAGAAGTGGCGTAGCGTGCGCGCGCTGCGCCGCGTCGTGACCGGCGCGCTGGAGATCGAGCGCAATCAGAAGCGCATCGGCTCCTCGCTGCAGGCGGCGCCAACCGTGTACGCCACCCGCGACTATGTCGCCGCGCTGGCCGGGCTCGACCTCGCGGAGATCTGCATCGTCTCCGACGCCACGCTGATCGAGAGCGAGCCGCCGGCTGGCGCCTTCACCCTGCCGGACGTGCCGGGTGTCGGCGTGGTGCCTGGCAAGGCCGCCGGCGAGAAGTGCGCCCGCTGCTGGCAGGTCCTGCCCGAGGTCGGCCGATCCAAGGCGCACCCGACGCTGTGCCTGCGCTGCGAGTCGGCGGTCGCCAGGCTGCCCCAGGCGGCGCAATGACCGATCCGCGGCCGCCGGGTCCGCCGATCGGGGTGCCGCCGCTGGTGCGGGCCGGCCTGGTCCTGGCGGTGGTCATCATTGTCGCCGACCAGGCCAGCAAATGGCTGCTGCAGGACATGCTGCTGAAGCAGCCGGTCATCGAGGTGATCCCGGGTTTCTTCAACCTGGTGATGGTGTGGAACCGCGGTATCAGCTTTGGCATGCTCGGCGGCGCCGGGGCGCTGCCGCCCTGGGCGCTGTCGGCCGTCGCGGTCGCCATCTGCGTCGCGCTATTCTTCTGGCTGCGTGCGGCGCGCAGCCGCTGGACTGCCTGGGCCATCGGCCTTGTCATCGGCGGGGCCATCGGCAATGTTATCGACCGCGCCCGCTGGGGCGCGGTGTTCGATTTCGCCGACTTCTACATCGGGCGCTGGCATTGGCCGGCGTTCAACGTCGCCGACGCGGCGATCGTCGTCGGGGTGCTGGCGTTGCTCGCCGAATCCCTGATGCCGGGCGCCTCGAAAGAACGGCGATGACGGTCGAACGAGGACGGGAATGATGGGACGGATCCTGAAGGTGCTCGCCCTGACTGGCGCCACGGTCACGCTCGGCGCGTGCGGCGCGTTGGAGAGCATCGGCGGCGCCAAGAAGGTGTCGCCGGACGAATTCAAAGTGGTGTCGCACACCCCGCTGACCATGCCGCCCAACGCCGACCTGCGGCCGCCTCGGCCCGGCGCGCCGCGCCCGGGCGACCAGACGCCGCAGGCCCAGGCCCGCGCCGTGCTGACGCCGGCGCCAGCGGCCACCGGGCGCGCTGGCGCCCGCCCCGCCGCGGCGCCGGTCACCGCGACCGGCAGCGCCGCGGAATCGCAGCTGCTGGCCCGTGCCAGCGCCGGCGGGGCCGGCGGTGACGACATCCGCACCCAGCTGAACCGCGAGAGCCGCATCCTGGCCGAGAGCGACCGTTCCCTTATCGACGCGCTGATCTTCTGGCAGGACAAGCCGCCGCCAGGTGTGATCCTCGACCCGGTGCGCGAGCAGGCCCGGCTGCGCGCGGCCCAGGCCCAGGGCGCCGACCCGGGCGGCGCCACGCCGCAGATCGAGCGGCGCAAGCGCGGCATCTTCGAGGGAATCTTCTGAAGTCAATTTCCGCCGCTACGCGCATCGAATCGGCGAGGAAAAGCCAAGCGGGGCCGTCACGCCGCGCCCCGCTACGCGCGTCGCGCAGCCCCTCGCAACTCCATCAAACCATGTCATTTCGACCAACGCGGCGGCAAGAGCCAGCGCGGCGGGCCATCCGTCGCAGACTTCGCCATGACGCTGCCACGTCCTAGCGGGTAGACTGGCCGCATGATCACCCGACGGACCGCGCTCAGCGGCTTGCTCGCGGCGGGCGCCATCGCCGCGCCGCGTATCGCTTCGGCGCAAGGCGCCATCACCTTGCCGCTACCCGGCCGCTTCGGCGTCGAGACCTTCTCGCTGGCCAACGGCCTGCGGGGGGTGGTGCTGCCGTCGGCGCGCGCGCCCGTCGTGCTGCACATGGTGTGGTACGAGGTCGGCGGCGCCGACGAGCCGGAGGGCCAGTCCGGTATCGCGCATTTCCTCGAGCACCTGATGTTCAAGGGCACGCCCACCGTCCCGCCGGGCGAGTTCTCCAAGATCGTCGCGCGCTCGGGTGGCCGCGACAACGCTTTCACCTCGCACGACTACACCGGCTACCACCAGATCGTCGCCAGCGACCGACTCGAGATGGTCATGGAGATGGAAGCCGACCGCATGACCAACCTCGTGCTGACGGAAAAGGAAGTCGTCCCCGAACGCGACGTAGTGCTCGAGGAGCGTCGCTCGCGCATCGAGAACTCGCCCGCCGCCCTGCTCGACGAGGCGGCGCGCGAGGCGATGTTCGGCCGGCGCGGCTACGGCATCCCGGTTTCCGGATGGCCGGACGAGATCAGGAAGCTGGGCGTGCCCGAGGCGATCGCCTTCTATCGCCGCTTCTACGCGCCCAACAACGCCATCCTGATCGTCGCCGGCGACACTTCCGTCGAGACCGTGCGTCGCCTGGCCGAGAAGCACTACGGGCCGATCGCGCGGCGCGACGTGGCGCCACGCACGCGGTCGGCCCAGCACGGCGAGCTACCGCGTTTGGTGGTGCGCCGCGACCAGCGGGTGCGCCAGCCGCAATGGGGCCGCGATTTCCTCGCGCCGTCCTATCGCATGGGCGAGACGCGCCATGCTTTCGCGCTCCAGGTCGCGGCGCAGATCCTCGGCGGCAGCCAGATCTCCCGGCTGTACCGCTCGCTGGTGGTCGACAAGAAGATCGCTGTCAGCGCCAACGCCGGCTACTCCGCCGGCGCGTTGGGCCTGTCAAGCTTCGGCTTCGGCGCCACACCCGCACCGCAGGGCGACATCGCCAAGGTCGAGGCGGCGGTGATGGAGGAGGTCGACCGCTTCCTGCAGGGCGGCGTCACCGAGGAGGAGATCACGCGCGCCAAGCGCCGCATGCTCGCCTCCGTGGTCTACGCCCGCGACTCGCTGGCGAGCGGCCCGCACATCTTCGGGCAAGCGCTGACCACCGGCCGCACCGTGGCCGACGTCATAGCCTGGCCGGAACGCATCGCGGCGGTCACCGCCGCAGAGATCGAGGCCGCCGCCCGCGCCGTCTTGGTGCCCGCGCGTGCCGTCACGTCGCACCTTCTGCCGGCGGAAACCTGATGATCAGCTTCGTTCGCCCGCTGGCCTGGCTGCTGGCCATCATCGTCGCACTGCCCGCGTCCACGGCGCAGGCCATCGACATCAAGCCGCTGACGAGCCCCGGTGGTGTTCGCTACTGGCTGGTCCAGGACTCCACCGTCCCGATCATCTCGATCAACTTCTCGATGGCCGGTGGCGCGGTACTCGACCCCGTCGGCAAGGAAGGCGCCACCTCGCTGCTGGCGAGCGTGCTCGACCAGGGCGCCGGTCCACACGACGCCGCGGCCTTCAAGACCCTGCAGGACGACGCCGCGGCCCGCCTGGGTTTCTGGGCCGGCGCCGAGCGTTTCGGCGGCTCGCTGCGCATGCTGCGCGACGCACGTACCCAGTCGGTCGATCTGTTGCGCCTGGCGCTCACCGAGCCGCGCTTCGACGCCGAGGCGCTCGAGCGCCTGCGGCGCGCGACCATCGCCGGCTTGCGTCGCGGCGAAGAACAACCAAGCTCGATCGCCGCGCGCGCGCTCAATCGCGCCACTTTCGGCGAGCATCCCTATGGCCGCCAGGTCAGCGGCACCGCCGCGAGCGTTGCGGCCATCACGCTCGAAGACCTCAAGGCCCTGGCCGCGCGCCAACTCACGCGCAACAATTTGATCGTGGCCGTGGTCGGCGACACCAACGCCCAGGAGATCGGCCCGCTGCTGGACCGCGCCTTCGGCGCGCTGCCATCGGGAGGCCCGTTGCCCGAAGCGCCAACCTGGGCGCCACAGCCACCCAAGCCCGGCGGGCGTCTCCTGGTGGTGCAGCGCGCGATACCTCAGAGCCTGGCGCTGATGTCGCTGCCCGGCATCAAGCGCGACGATCCCGACTGGTATGCCGCGACCGTGATGAACTACGTGCTGGGTGGCGGCGGCTTCAGTTCACGGCTGATGAACGAGGTGCGCGACCGGCGCGGCCTGGCCTACGGCGCCTCCTCGCGACTCTCCTATTACGCCAAGGGCGGCCTGTTCACCGCCTCGGTAGCGACCATGAACGAGCGCGTCGCGGAATCGATCGCGATCATCCGCGCCCAGTTCACCTTGATGGCCCAAGATGGTGTCACCGAGCGCGAGCTGACCGAGGCCAAGCAGTTTCTCGTCGGCTCGCTGGCGCTGACGCTCGACTCGACCGCCTCGATCGCCGGCCTGCTGCATCAGATGCAGGTCGACGGCCTATCCCCCGACCACCTGGGCCGGCGCAAGGAACTGCTGGAGCGGGTAACGGCTGAAGACGTGCGCCGCGCCGCCCGCCGCCTGCTGCGCGAGGACGCGCTAACCATCGTCGTCGTCGGCCAGCCGGTCGGCCTCACGCCAACGGAGTAGCTTCTGTCTTCCCCCTCGCCGCCTGCGGGGAAAGGGAGCCAAAAGCCCATTCCGCGCGCACTGACTCGTCGGCCTCCGCAGCCAGTCGCGACGATCTCTCAGCCTCGAAGCGCCCGGGCGACAGCCGCGCCAGCGCCCAGACGGCGACACCGCGGATCGTCGCGCTGCGATCGTCGAGCAGACGGATCACCGCTGCGATCGCGTGCTCGCCGCCGTCGCCGTTGCCCAGCGCGATGGCGATGTTGCGCACGAAGCGCTCGTGGCCCATGCGCTTGATCGCCGAGCCGCTGAAGCGCGCGCGGAACGTCGCGTCGTCGATGGCCGCGAGTTCGGCGAGGGTCGCGCCGGTCAGCGCCGCGCGTGGCGCGAACGCCGCTTCGTGGGCGGCCTGGGCGAACTTGTTCCATGGACAGATGGCGAGGCAGTCGTCGCAGCCATAGATGCGATTACCCATGGCGGCGCGGAACTCGCGCGCGATCGGCCCGACGTGCTCGATGGTGAGATAGGAGATGCATCGCCGCGCGTCGAGCTGGCCCGGCGCGGGAAAGGCGTCGGTCGGGCAGATGTCGAGACAGGCGCGGCAGGTACCGCAGTGGTCGACCTCTGGCTCGTCCGGCGGCAACGCCAGCTCGCTCAGGATCTCGCCCAGGAACAGCCACGAGCCGTGCTGACGCGACACCAGGTTGGTGTGCTTGCCCTGCCAGCCGAGCCCGGCACGCATCGCCGCCGGCTTCTCCATCAACGGCGCGGTGTCGACGAACACCTTGAGGTCGCGCCCCCAGCGGTTCCACATCCACAGGCCCAGCGCCTTGAGCCGGCTCTTCAGCACCAGGTGGTAGTCGCGACCGCGGGCATAGACGGAGATCGCCGGCCGCGACCGATCGGCCAGCGCCGCCAGCGGGTCGTCCTCCGGCGCATAGCTCAGCCCCAGCGAGATCAGGGTCCGCGCACCGGGCCACAGCCGCGCGGGGTCGGCGCGACGATCAAGGTCCTCGCCCAGCCACCCCATACCGCCATGCCGCTCCAACTCGACAAAGCTCGCCAGACGCTGCCGCTGCGGCGCCGGCGCCGCGGCAGCGGCGAAGCCCACGGCGGCGAAGCCCATGCGCAGCGCCTCCGCCCGGATCTCCTCTCGGATCAGGGCCGGATCCACGGGCGCCCGGCGCTTGAGCCCGGGCTTGGGGTGTGTGGCCATGGCCGCTAGATGCCCATGACTGCCGCGTCGCTCAAGCGTATCCTTGCGTCCATGAAACGACCCCTCATCGGCGTCACCCTCGACGCCGAAAAGCCCGGCGGCTACTCCAAGTTCCCTTGGTACGCGCTGCGCCAGAACTATTGCGCGGCGGTGATCGCCGCCGGTGGCCTACCGATCGCCCTGCCGCACGAGCCGGAGAACGCCACCGCCTATCTCGACACGATCGACGGGCTGGTGGTGACCGGCGGCGCCTTCGATGTCGATCCCTCGCTCTATGGCGATGGCGACCGCCATGACACCGTGGTCACCAAGGACCGCCGCACGGCCTTCGAGATGGCGGTGACCAAAGGCGCGCTCGAACGCGACATGCCCATCCTGGGCATCTGCGGCGGCCAGCAGCTGCTGCACGTGGCGCTGGGCGGCAAGCTGATCCAGCACATCCCCGACGCGATCAAGGACGCGCTGGCGCACGAGCAACCCAACCCGCGCGACCAGCCCGGCCATGACGTGGCGGTGGCCAGGGGCACGAAGCTGCACGCCATCGTCGGCACCGAGACCCTGGCGGTGAACAGCGCCCATCATCAGGCTGCGCGCGACGAGCCCAAGGGGATCGTGGTCAATGCCCGCTCGTCCGATGGGGTGATCGAGGGCATCGAAGCGCCGGCCTACCGCTTCTGCCTGGGCGTGCAGTGGCACCCGGAGTTCCACATTTCCGAGGGCGACCGACGCATCTTCCGCGCCTTCATCGAGGCCTGCGGCGGCTGACCACGCTCGCTTTCGCGGGCGACGCGGCGTATGTCTCCGCGCATGGAAGAGACCTCCCCAACAGCGGGCGAACGCATCGCCAAGCGCCTGGCGCGCGCAGGCATCTGCTCGCGCCGTGACGCCGAGCGGCTGATCGAGCAGGGCCGGGTGAAGGTCGACGGCAGGACCATCGAGACTCCGGCCACGCTGGTGACCGCGACCAGCCGCATCGAGGTCGACGGTCAGGCGGTGGCGGCGCCACAGCGCCCACGCATCTGGCTGTACCACAAGCCACCCGGCCTGGTGGTGACGGCTCGCGATCCCGAGGGGCGGCCGACGGTGTTCGACAACCTGCCGCACGACATGCCCCGCGTGGTCTCGATCGGCCGTCTCGACATCGCCTCGGAAGGCCTGCTGCTGCTGACCAATGACGGCGCGCTGGCGCGGCGCATGGAGTTGCCGGCGACCGGCTTCGATCGCCGCTATCGCGTGCGTGCCCATGGCCGCGTCGACCAGGCGATGCTCGACCGGCTCGCCGAGGGTGTCACCGTCGACGGCGTGCGCTACGGCCCGATCCGCGCCCGGCTCGAGCGCCAGCAGCGCAGTAACAACTGGATCGTCGTCACCCTGCGCGAGGGCAAAAATCGTGAGGTGCGCCGGGTGATGGAACATCTTGGCCTGGTCGTGAACCGGCTGATCCGCATCGGATACGGCCCGTTCAACCTCGAGGCGCTGCCCGAGGGCGAGGTCGCCGAGGCCAGCGCCCGGCAGGTCGATCTGGTGATGGGCGCCGAGGGCTACGAGGCCGATGGCCGCAAGCCCGGCTGGGCGCGGCCCACCGCCAAGCCGCACGCCTATGGCCGGCGCAAGCCGCCCAAGGACAGCGAGCCACCACCGCGCAAGCCCGAAGGTTGGCGCGGCCCGACACGGCCACGGCGCACCTTGGCCGATAAACGATGACCGCGCCGCGTATCGCCGGCGGCCGTCATCGTGGCCGACCGCTCGCCGTGCCCGAGGGCCGCGAGGTGCGGCCCACCGCGTCGCGCGTGCGCGAGTCGCTGTTCAACATCCTGCTGCACGCCGGCTGGGGCGACGGCGGCACCTCGCCACTGCCCGGCGCGCGCGTGCTCGACGCCTTCGCCGGCGCCGGCATCCTCGGGCTTGAGGCGCTCTCGCGTGGCGCGGCGCATGCCAGCTTCATGGACAAGGCGCCCGAGGCGGTACGCATCGTCGGCGACAACGCGCGCACCCTGAAGGAGACCGAGAACGTCAAGGTGATGCGCGCCGACGCCACACAGCCACCGACTGCGCCGCCCTCGGCGGCTTGCGACCTTGCCTTCCTCGACCCGCCCTACTTCTCCGACCTCGGCCCCAAGGCGCTCGCCGCGCTGGCACGCGCCGGCTGGCTGGCCCCAGGCGCGATCTGCAGCCTGGAGGTGGCGTACAAGCAGGATGTCGCCGCGCCCGAAGGCTTCACGCCGCTCGACGAGCGGCGCTACGGCAAGGCCAAGCTGCTGTTCTTCCGCTACGGCGCGCCGCCGTGAACGCCCATCCCGTCTTCCTCTTCCGCCACGGCGAGACCGAGTGGAACGCGTCTGGCCGCATCCAGGGCCGGCTCGATTCGCCGCTGACCGCGCGCGGCCGCGCGCAAGCGCGCGCCATGGGGCTGACGCTGAAGCGGATAGCCGGCGCGGCCTGCGCCGAGATACTGCTCTACGCCAGCCCGCTGGGCCGCGTACGCGAGACGGTGACGCTCGCCGCCGAGGCGGCCGGGCTCGACATCGCGCACTGCCGCTTCGATGCCACGCTCGCCGAGGTGACCTGGGGCGAATGGGACGGCATGACCCGCGCCGAGATCGACCACCGGACGCCCGGCGCCATGGCCGAGCGTGAGCGTGCCAAGTGGCGGCACCTGCCGCCGGGCGGCGAGAGCTACGAAGCGGCGGCGCGGCGGGTGCGACCGTTCCTCGACGCCGTGGTGGCCAGCGCCGCTCAACGGCCGGTGGCGCTGTTCAGCCACGGCGCCCTGGGTCGCGTGCTGCGCGGCCTCTACATGGCGCTGCCAGGCGAGAAGATCGTCGACCTCGACGAGCCGCAGGACGCGTTCTATCGCCTGCAGGCCGGCGCCGTGGCGCGCATCGACACCTCCGGCTAGTCTGCCGTCATGGCCAAAGGCAAGTACGCCCATCTCACGCAACTCGGCGCCGCGACGGTCCTGCCGGCCTCGCCCGAGGAAGCGCGCCTCGAGACCGTGCCCAATCCGCAGCCGCGCGAGATCTATCTCGTACGCTTTACGGCGCCGGAATTCACCTCGCTCTGCCCGATGACCGGCCAGCCGGACTTCGCCCATCTGGTGATCGACTACGCGCCGCGCGCGCGGCTGGTCGAGAGCAAGTCGCTGAAGCTGTTTCTCGGATCGTTCCGCAACCACGGCGCCTTCCATGAGGATTGCACCGTGATGATCGGCAAGCGGCTGAAAGCGGCGATGGCGCCGCGCTGGCTGCGCATCGGCGGCTACTGGTATCCGCGCGGTGGCATGCCGATCGACGTCTTCTGGCAGACCGGCCGGCCGCCCGCCGGGCTGTGGCTGCCGGACCAGGGCGTGCCGCCCTATCGCGGCCGCGGCTGATGTGCGCCGTCATTATCCCGAGCGCGGCGAGGAACCTTTTTGTCACGAGGACTCCGGTCTCAGGAGATTCCTCGCTGCGCTCGGAATGACGGCGCGGGCTCCCTCGCCGATGGACCTCGCGCTGGAGCAGGCGCGGCTCGCCGGCGCGCGGGGCGAGGTGCCGATCGGCGCAGTGATCCTGGCTCCGGATGGTACGGTGCTGGCGGCCGAGGGCAATCGTACCGAGGAACTGCGCGATCCCACCGCGCATGCCGAGCTGCTGGCGATCCGCGCGGCGGCGGCGAAGCTCGGCGCGCCGCGTCTGGTCGACTGCGATCTCTACGTCACGCTCGAGCCCTGCCCCATGTGTGCCCAGGCGATCGGCTTCGCGCGTATCCGGCGCCTGTACTACGGTGCCGCCGATCCCAAGGGCGGCGGCGTCGAAAACGGCGCGCGCATCTTCGACCAGGCGAGCTGCCATCACCGGCCCGAGGTCTACTCGGGCATCGGCGAGAGCGAGGCGGCGGCGTTGCTGCGGTCTTTCTTTCAGGAGCGCCGCTAAGCGCCGATTGAGGTGATCCGCGCCTCGGTGGCGACTTTCTCACCTTTGGCGAGGCAGATCGCCGTCCATGTATCACCCTTCTCCTCGACGCGGATCGTGACTGTGTCGTCCCAGAAGATCGGCCGGCGGAAATAGATCTCGATATCGAGCGCGCGCGGCGCGAAGCGCTTCCAGATCTCGGCCATGAGATAGCGTACGCCCATGCCGCCGCCGATGATCGGCGCGCGAAAGCCGGCCTTGATCGCCGCCTCGGGCACCGAGTGGATCGGGTTGATGGCTTCCGAGTCGTAGCCCTTCACCATCTCGGGCGTGAGCGTCACCTCCCGCAACATCCTCAGTGCGGCGACGTCGCCAACCACCGGCGGCGCGGCGTCACCCGCGCCGCGCACGCCAGCCTTGTCAGGATCGGGTCTGAGCGAGCGGCGGCTGGCCAACACCGCGCGTGCGCCGTCTCCCGCCCTGAACCAGGTCTCGCTGATCGCGACCTTGCCGCGCGGCACCGGGCTGACATCGAGGATCCTGCCGCTGACGGTCAAGGCCTCGTCGAGGCGCAGCGGTGCACGCTGCATTAGTCGCTGCGCCATGTTGACCGTGCCGTTGGCATGCACGCCGTTGCGCACGCCTTCGGCGATGGCGCGCGAGATGAAGGTCGTGGGATCGACCATGGCGCCATAGATCGCCGGGTCGATGCCACAGGTGGTGAGCGCACGATGCTCGACGGCGCTCTCCACCGTCATCACCCGATCGGCGAAGGTCAGGCCGGTATAGGGCTCGATCCACTGGTTCATGGTCTACTCCAGGAAACGCGTGGCCGCTGCGGCGATGTCGGTCGCACGCTCCCACGACATGCAGAAGCGGCCATTGGGAATGATCTCGACGCGCACATCGGCGAGCTTCGCGCTGACGAGCGCGCGGTGCTTGCCGTAGATGAAATGCTCGCCGTAGAGCATCAGCGTCGGTTGCTTCACCCGCGCTGCAGTGCCCAGCGTGTCGAACTTGCCAAGCGCGCCCATCGCCTGCCAGCGATCGCGGCCGATCTGGAACTGCGCGACGTTGATGCGGTCCATCCAATCCTGTGTCGGCCGCATCGGCGCGTGCTCGGGATCATTGGTCAGCAGATACTCGATGCTGCGCGGCGCCGGAAAGCCGGTGGCATCGGTCGGTCGCACGCGCTGGATGTCGGCGATGTCGTTCTTCGCGTTCGTCGCGTCGGTGAAGTACGGTGTGTTGACCAGCACGATCCTGTCGATGCGCGCCGCATGGCCGGCGGCGAGCGCCAGCGATGTCGCGGCGCCGACCGCTTCGCCCATGGCGCTGAAACGCTCGATCTTCAGCGCGTTCATCACCTCCAACGCGGCGCGCGCGTAATCCTCGATCGCCGGCTGCCAGTCGATGTGATCCGACATGCCGTGGCTCGGGTAGTCGATCGCCACGACGCGGAACCTCGGCGCCAGCGCAGCGATCAGCTCGAGCATCAGCGCCGAGCTCTGCTGATTGATATGGGTGAGCATGATCACCGGCCCCGCGCCGGCGGTGCGATAATGGATCTGGCCGGCGAAGGTGTCGGCCAATCCCCGTGCTATCTTCATGGCGTCCCTCTTTCGGATGGGTTCTACCATGGACCGCAAATGGACCGCGCCCGGTTCGGCGCTGATCGTGATCGACATGCAGAACGACTTCTGCCCCGGCGGCGCGCTCGCCGTGCCGCTCGGCGACACGATTATTCCCGCCGTGAACCGGCTGATCGCGTCGGCCGATCTCGTGGTGCTGACCCAGGACTGGCATCCGCGAGGGCACGGCTCCTTCGCCTCATCCCACGCCGGCCGTCAGCCCTTTGAGACCATCGCCGTCCCCTATGGCCCGCAGACCCTGTGGCCCGACCACTGCGTGCAGGGCACACTTGGCGCGGCTTTCCATCCGGCGCTCGACACGACGCCAGCGGCGCTCGTTGTGCGCAAGGGCATGCGCGCCGCCGTCGACTCCTACTCCGCTTTCTTCGAGAACGACCGACGCACGCCCACGGGACTCGACGGCTGGCTGCGCGCCCGCGGCGTCGAGCGGGTGCTGCTATGCGGCCTGGCCTACGATTTCTGCGTGGCCTATTCGGCGCTCGACGCGGTACGGCTGGGCTTCGCGACCACGGTCATCAACAACGCTTGCGCGGCGATCGATCTCAACGGCAGTCGAGCGACACAGGACGGTGCGATGCGCGCCGCAGGAGTCGACATTCAAACTGTAGTCTTCTGACAATATCTATCGCCATCCACGACCAGTAGTTGCATGCTCCACCCAGGCGACGAGCCTGCAGAGGAGGGGGCCATGGCAGTGTTCGGCGGCGGCGCGGTTGACATCCGGGCGAAAGCAGCAGGGCGCTTGTGGCGTGCGACGCTGGACGAGCGCAACGCACCTGACAGCGCACAGCGCATGAAGATGCGGGTCGAGCGCCTTTCGCGGAAAACCACGGAAAGCAGCCGACCGACGTCGATCGAGTTGGTGCCGCGCATAGGCCTCGAGCGTGTGATCGGCCGGCGCGACTTCGCCGACATCTCCTTTCTCGAACGTGCGCTGGCGGTGTCGCGGACCGTGGCCTTCGTGCGCATCGGGCGCGGCGGTTCGGGCACCGGCTTCATGGTCTCACCGCGGCTGTTGATGACCAACAACCACGTCCTGAGCTCAACTGCAAACGCAGCAGACAGCGAGGCGATCTTCGATTTCCAGCTCGACCGCCTGGGGGCGCCGATGGCGACGCGCCGGTTCGCCCTGCTACCCAACGAATTCTTCGCCACGGATGAGGGGCTAGACTTCACTTTGGTCGCCGTGTCGGAGACCGCCAAGGACGGCGGCAAGCTTTCGGCCTATGGCTGGAACAAGCTGTACGGCGAGCAAGGCAAGGCGGTGAAGGATGATCCGGTCAACATCATCCAGCACCCACTGGGCCAGCCCAAACAACTGGTGCTGCGCTCCAACCGCGTCGTCGCGTTGCCCGACAAGACTCCGTTCATCCACTACGAGACCGACACAGAGCCAGGATCGTCGGGATCGCCCGCCTACAACGACCAGTGGGAAGTCATTGCCCTGCACCATGCCGGGGTGCCCGAGCTCGATGAAGACGATAATCCGGTGAGCGACAGCCAGGGGCGCATCAAATGGGTCGCCAACGAAGGCATTCGCGTCAGCTCGCTCGTGAAAGCAATCACAGCGTTGACCCTGAGCGGCAAGCAGAAAGACATGCGCGACGAGATGCTGAGTGCGCAGCCGCCGGATCTGCTCGAACTTGCACACGCCCGCCTGCCAGGGCCTTTGGTGCCATCCATCGACAGCAGCATCGTCGCGCCGCCCCCGGGCGGCGGCGCGGTATCGATTACCATCCCGCTTACCATTACCGTGTCGCTGGGCAATGCGCTGGCCCCGCAAGCGATCACGGCTACTGTGCCCTCAGTTGCCGCCACGGGCGGCGCGACCGATGGCCAGCCGACCGCTGCCTCGCCCTCGACCACCGTGCCCGGTCTCAGCGAGGCCTTGGCCCTGCTGGAGCGCAACAGGGGTAGGCAATATTTTGACAAGGCCGCCGACGATGAGGACAAGGCCAGTTACTACCGGTCGATCGCGCTAACCGCGGCACCCGGCAAGTTCTACGACGACCTCGCGGCACTGGTGACGTCAACGCACAAGAAGAAGCCGAAGTACAAGCCGTCGCGCGAACTCTATCCCTGGATCGACCTGATCCCCGGCAGGAGAGAACCCACGGTCAAGAGCATCTACTCTGGCCGCGAGTTCCTTGCCTCCGAAGTCATCCGCCAAGAGGTCATGCTGGAGAACCGGCGCGAGGCGATCGAGGCGCAGAGTGAGCAAGAATCGACTCGGCCGGCCGAGCGTGTCTTGCTCGAGCGCGAGCTCGCCTTCCTGGAAGCGCAGGCGCCGTTCAATTGCGAGCACGTCGTGCCACAATCGTGGTTTACCAAGAAGGAACCGATGCGCGGCGACCTGCATCACCTCTTCGCCTGCGAGTCGAACTGCAACAGCTTCCGCGGCAACACGCCCTACTTCGACTTCACCGATGTCGAGGAAGCGTTACGCGACGAATGCGGCCGGCGCGAAAGCGGCGGCGCGGCGCGCGTGCACGGCTTCGAGCCGGAGGCCGGCAAGGGCGCGGTGGCGCGTGCAACCCTGTACTTTCTCCTGCGCTATCCCGGCAAGATCGAGGACCACGAATTCGACCGGGAGCGCGTCGCCATCTTGCTGCGCTGGCACGCTGCGGAGCCGCCCGATCTCTACGAGAAGCACCGCAACCAGGCCATCTTTGCAGTCCAGGGCAACCGCAACCCGTTCATTGATCACCCCGATTGGGCTGCCCGGGTCGACTTCTCAGGCGGCTTCTAGAGCCAGGCTTCCGCCGCGATTGCGCCGGAATCCACAGGCAAAGAGCGGCCCGCCGGGCCTTCCTCCTGCCCGGCGCCTGCTCTACTCTGGCCAAAACGAAAGCGGCCCCTCGATGCATTACCGTCAGGAACTCGACGATCTGTTCGCCGACCGCGTCGGCGATCGTGGTCTTTCGCGCGCGGCCTATGCCGCCGAGCTGGAGCGCGCGACGCCGGCGCTTGAAAAGCTGCGCCGGCGGCACGCCGATGGCTCGCTGCCGCTCTTGCGCCTGCCGGCGGCGCGCGACGATCTGGCGGCGCTGAAGCCGCATGCCGAGCATTTGCGCCAGTTCGAGCATGCCGTGATCCTCGGCACAGGCGGCTCCAGCCTCGGCGGCCAGACGCTCGCGGCCATGACCGATATCGGCTTCGGGCCTGCGCGCGGCGGTCCGAAGCTGTGGTTCATGGACAACATCGACCCGGACACCTTCAACGAATTGCTGACCCGGCTCGACCTGAACAAGACCGCCTTCATCGCCATCTCGAAGTCGGGCAGCACGGCCGAGCCGTTGCTGCTGCTCTTCACCGCGCTCGAGGCGCTGGAGGCCAAGCTCGGCAAGACCAGGCTGGCCCGGCACCTGATCGCCATCACCGAGAACACCGACAATCCCCTGCGCCGTATCGCCAAGCGCATCGGTTGCCCGATCCTCGACCACGATCCCAAGGTCGGCGGTCGCTATTCGGTGTTATCGCTGGTCGGCCTGCTGCCGGCGATGGCCGCGGGCCTCGACGTCGCGGCGATCCGCGAGGGCGCGGCCAGCGTGCTCGATCAGGCGCTCAAGGCCAATGCGCCGGCAGACAGCGCCGCCGCCGCCGGCGCCGCCGCCTCGGTCGGCCTGTGGCGCGAGCGCGACATCCACACCACCGTGCTGATGCCCTATGTCGACCGCCTGGCGTATTTCGGCCTGTGGTACCGCCAGCTCTGGGCCGAGAGCCTGGGCAAGAACGGCATGGGCACCACGCCGATCCGGGCCATGGGCACGGTCGACCAGCACAGCCAGCTGCAGCTCTATCTCGGCGGCCAGGCCGACAAGATGTTCACCGTGTTGATGAAGGACTCGGCCGGCGAAGGCCGCAAGGTGCCGCGTGCGGCGCTGGCCGGCGACTCGTCGCTCGACTATCTCGGCGAGCATTCACTGGGCGACCTGTTGCAGGCCGAGGCCGATGCCACCGCGGTGACGCTTGCACGCAACGGCCGGCCGACGCGGCGCCTGCGCTTCGCCAAGCTCGACGAGCGTGTGATGGGCGCGCTGCTGATGCACTACATGCTCGAGACCATCATCGCCGCCGATCTGTGGAACGTCGACGCCTTCGACCAGCCCGCCGTCGAGGAAGGCAAGGTCCTGGCGCGCGAGTATCTCGGCGCGCGCAAGTAGCCGCCCATGGCCACGATCCACCGCCTGCCATCCACGCTGGTCAACCGCATCGCCGCCGGCGAGGTGGTCGAGCGGCCGGCCTCGGCGGTAAAGGAGCTGGTCGAGAACGCGCTCGACGCCGGCGCCACGCGCATCACGGTGAGCCTGGTCGAGGGTGGCCGCGCGCTGATCACCGTGGTCGACGATGGCGCGGGTATGTCAGCCCAGGAGATGGCGCTGGCCGTCGAGCGCCATTGCACATCGAAGCTCAGCGACGGCGACGACCTGCTCGATATCCGCACCCTGGGCTTCCGCGGCGAGGCCTTGCCATCGATCGCCTCGGTCAGTCGCTTCGCTTTGACCTCGCGGCCCAAGGGCGCCGACAGCGCCTGGACCTTGCGCATCGACGGCGGCGCCAAGAGCGAACCGGTGCCCGCCGCCCATCCGCCCGGCACGCGGGTCGAGGTGCGCGATCTCTTCTACGCCGTGCCGGCGCGCCTGAAGTTCCTGAAGGAGCCGCGCAGCGAGGCGGCGCAGGTCGCCGACGCGCTCAAGCGCCTGGCGATGGCGCACCCGGGCGTGGCCTTCAGCCTCGAGGACGAAGGCCGCACGGTCTTCTCCTATCCGGCCATCGCGCCGTCGCTGGTCGAGGATGGTGATGACGCCGCACGCCTGCAGCGCCTGGCCGCCGTGATGGGCCGCGACTTCGCGCAGAACTCACTGCCGATCCGCGCCGAGCGCGAGGGCTTCACGCTGACCGGCCATGTCGGCCTGCCGACCTTCAATCGCGGCACGGCGCAGCACCAATACCTGTTCGTCAACGGCCGCCCGGTGCGCGACAAGCTGCTGGCCGGCGCGGTGCGTGGCGCCTATCAGGACTTCCTCGCACGTGATCGCCATCCGCTGGTGGCGCTGTTCCTCGAAGCGCCCAAGGGCATGGTCGACGTCAACGTGCACCCGGCGAAGACCGAGGTGCGCTTCCGCGACGCCGGCGTGGTGCGCGGCCTGATTGTCGGCGCTATCCGCCACGCGTTGCTGGGCGCCGGCCATCGCGCCAGCACCACGGTGGCGCAGGCCGCGCTGGGCGCGGCGCGTCCGGTCGGCGGCCTGCCGATCGGCGGCGGCTGGTCGGGCTCGTATGGCGGCGCCATGCCATCGCGCCCTTCGCCAGGCCTCGCCGAAGCCGCCGCCGCGTTCTTCGCCCCGCAAGCGCCCAGCGGCCAAGCGACCACAGCGATGCCGGCACCGGTCGAGGATCTGCGCACCTATCCGTTGGGCGCGGCGCGCGCACAGGTGCATGGCACCTACATCGTAGCGCAGACCGAGGACGGCGTGGTGATCGTCGACCAGCACGCCGCGCATGAGCGGCTGGTCTACGAGCGCATGAAGGAGTCGATCGCCGCTTCAGGCGTGAAGCGCCAGAGCCTGCTGATCCCGGAGATCGTCGAGATGGACGAGGATTCGGTGCGCCGCCTGGTTGCGCGCGCCGACGATCTCGCCGAGTTGGGCCTCGTGCTCGAAGGCTTTGGCCATGGCGCGGTGGCGGTGCGCGAGAGCCCGGCGCTCTTGGGCGACACCGACATATCAGGCCTGGTGAAGGACCTCGCCGACGAGCTGGCGGAGTTCGGCGAGCACCTGTCGCTGAAGGAGCGGCTGGAGGAGGTCTGCGGCACCATGGCCTGCCATGGCTCGGTGCGCGCCGGCCGGCGCCTGTCGCTCGACGAAATGAACGCGCTGCTGCGCCAGATGGAAGCCACGCCGCATTCCGGCCAGTGCAACCACGGACGCCCGACTTATGTCGAACTCAAGCTGGCCGACATCGAGCGGCTGTTCGGACGGCGTTAGATGAAGCGTACCAGTTCTCCCTCTCTCCGCGTGTGGAAGAGAGGCGCGACCACCGCCGTGGTTCTCCTGACGCTGGCGGTACCCGCTTTGGCGCAAACTCGCGCGCCGGCGCCCACCGATCGCATCGTCGCCACACCATTCGATGGCGTATGGGCGGGAACGGCGCCGGCCTCGGGCTCGTGCGCGGCGCTGGAAATCCGGCTCAACATCGAGGGCGGCGCGGTCGACGGCACGGCGTCGGAACCCGAGCGGCAACGCGCGGCGGTGACCGGAAAGCGGGGCGAGACCCTGCCGCCGCCGCCTGCGCTGTGGCAGTTGCACGGCCGCGTGCAGACGGATGGCACGCTGAAGCTCGCCGGGCTGCGCTCCATCAAGGATCGCGAACGGCAAAACGCGAGCTGGAGCGGTCGCGCCGCGGCGGCCTCGATCACGCTCACCGAATCCGGCGGCTGCTCGCGCGTCGCGGCGCTTGCCCGCAGTCGGTGAAGCGCTTCAGGCGATGATAGCGCATGACTCGACGATCAGCTCGTCGAGGCGCTCGAGGCCCGAGGCGTAGGATCCGCTCGACACATCGCGCAGAGTCATTCCCACCCGTTCGGCGAAGGCGGTGGGCTTGTGCGTCAGGCGCGTGACGCCGGCCACGGCGCCCTTCTCGTTCAGCAAGTAGACGCCGTTGATGGCGTGCAGGCTCTGGCACAGGCAGGCGACGGCGCGGAAGACGCAGCCCACGATATAGGCCGTGTCGGCGCGTGTCGTCGATTTCGCGGCGTTCTCCAGCGAGAAACGCGCCTCCCACTCGAAGCGCCGGCGCAGCTCGCGCTTCAGCGCGTCGGGATAAGGTGTGGTACGAGCCCGCAGCGCCGCCAGCGCGCCATCAGGATCGTGCAGCGTCTTGCACAGCGCCACCTCGCCCATATAGATCGACGAGATGAAGGCGTGCGGATGGCCCGGTTGATAGGCGACTTCGACGCGGCCGGCGCGACAGTCCTCGATCACGCGGCCGACGCGCGCTAGGTCGCGATAAAGCAGATCGACGCGCATCTCCTCGATCACCAGCCAGCCGCCGCCGTCGATCCACGGCCCCCAGCCACCGATGGGCGTCACGCTCGCGGCGTCGCCACGATCGTCGATCTCGATCGCCACGCGGCCCAGCGCCGCCACGTCGATTGGCGCGTCGCCGTCGTAGTACAGGCCGATGTCGTAGTCGGAGTGTGGCGTCGCGGTCCCACGCGCGCGCGAGCCACCCAGCGCGATGGCGCGAACACCCGGCACCGCCGAGAGGATCTCGGTCAGCTCGCCCAGCAACCGCTCGTCATTGGCCACGCTCACCTCGCGTCCCGACCAGATTCCATGTCGTACGGGATTCGACTAGATTTCTCCCGCGCTACGACCGTACATCCTTGGGGGGAAACCATCCATGCGCAGAATTCTGTCGACACTCTGGGCCGCCGCGATGGCCTCGCTCGCGATCGGCGCGGCGAACGCCCAGGTCATCCAGCGTTACTCGACAGGTCAGTGGGACATCGAAGCCAACGCGACCCGTGGTTCGTTCGAGAACTGCACCGCGACCGGCCAGTACGGCGGGGGCGCCTCGGTGATGTTCATGCTCACGCGCACCTTCACCTGGGGCGTCGCCATCACCAACCCGCGCTGGAACTGGGAGAAAGGCACCGAAGGCAATGTCTCGTACTGGGTCGATTCCTATCAGCGTCGCCAGGGCCGGGTGCGCGCGCTCGCGTCCACGGAGCTGATGGTCCTGCTCGCCGACTCCCAGCAGCTATTCCAGGAGATCCGCGCTGGCGACACGATGTACTTCGAGCCGCAGGGCGCCGAAAGGTTCTCGATCACCCTGGTCGGCACCTCGGTGGCGCTCAACGAGTTGCTGGCCTGCGTACAGCGCCATCGCTAGAGAGGCTCGATATCGCCCTGGGCCTGCAGCTCGGCGAAGCGCGCGCTCCAGTCAGCGAGCGTGCCCGCCTCGATCGCCGCGCGCAGGCCGCGCATGACGTCCTGGTAGAAATGCAGATTGTGCCAAGTCAGCAGCATGGCGCCGAGGATCTCGTCGCTTCGGATCAGGTGGTGCAGATAGGCGCGGCTGTAGCCGGTGCAGGCCGGGCAGGCACAGCCCTCGACCAGCGGCCGGTGATCGTCGCGATGACGCGCGTTGCGCAAGTTGAGCTCGCCGCGCCAGGTGAAGGCCTGCGCCGTGCGCCCGGCGCGCGTGGGCATCACGCAATCGAACATGTCGATACCGCGGGCGACGGCACCGACGATGTCGGCCGGCCGTCCGACGCCCATCAGATAGCGCGGCCGCTCGGCCGGCAGTGCCGGCACGGTGACGTCGAGCGCGGCGAACATCGCCGCCTGCCCTTCGCCCACCGCCAGCCCGCCGATGGCGTAGCCATCGAAGCCGATATCGGTCAGCGCCTTGGCCGATTCCAGGCGCAGGTCGGGATAGACGCTGCCCTGCACGATACCGAACAGGCCGTGGCCCGCGCGCTCGACGAAGACGCGCCGGCCGCGCTCGGCCCAGCGCATGGAGAGCAGCATCGATGCCGCGGCCTCCTCCTCGGTCACCGGCCAACTGGTGCATTCGTCGAATGACATGGTGATGTCGGCGCCGAGCCGGCGTTGGATGTCGAGCGAGGTGTCGGGCGTCAGTCGATGCGACGAGCCGTCAATATGCGAGCGGAAGGTTACGCCCTCGGCATCAAGCTGACGCAGCTTGCTGAGCGACATCACCTGGAAGCCGCCGGAATCGGTGAGGATCGGCCCGTTCCAGTTCATGAAACGATGCAGCCCGCCCAGCCGCTCGACGCGTTCGGCGCCGGGGCGCAGCATCAGGTGATACGTGTTGCCCAGCACGATCTCGGCGCCGGTGGCCGCCACCGAGTCCGGCAGCATCGCCTTGACCGTCGCCGCCGTGCCCACGGGCATAAAGGCCGGCGTCTCCACCGTGCCGTGCGCCGTCGAGAGCCGCCCGCGCCGCGCCGCGCCGTCGCGCGCGAGAACCTCGTAGCTCACGCTCATGCGGGCTTGCCCCGGTACAGCAAGGTGGCGTCGCCGTAGGAGTAGAAGCGATAGCCCCGCGCGATGGCGTGGGCATAGGCCGACCGCATGCGCTCCAGCCCGGCGAAGGCGCTGACCAGCATGAACAGGGTCGAGCGCGGCAGATGGAAGTTGGTCAGCAGCAGGTCGACGACGCGGAACTCGAATCCCGGCGTGATGAAGATCGAGGTCTCGCCCGACCACGGCTCGATCCGGCCGTCACGCTCCGCCGCCACGCTTTCCAGCAGGCGCAGCGGCGTCGTGCCGACCGACACGACACGCCCGCCCCGCGCGCGCGCCGCCTCGACCGCACGGACAGCCTCGGCGCCGACTTCGCCCCACTCCGCGTGCATGACATGCGCCTCGGTGTCGGCCACACGCACCGGCTGGAAGGTCCCGGCGCCGACATGCAGCGTGACCATGGTCGTCGCCACGCCCTTGTCACGCAGAGTCGCGAGGAGCTCGGGCGTGAAATGCAAGCCGGCGGTCGGCGCCGCCACCGCGCCATCGCGCGCCGCATAGACGGTCTGATAGTCGGCGCGGTCGCGCGCATCGCCGACGCCGCCGCGGATGTAGGGTGGCAGCGGCACGGCACCATGGGCGTCGAGCAGTCGCGGCAGGCTCGCGGCGTCGGCGTCGAAGACGAGGTCGAGCGCGCCATCGCCTGTCTTGCCGCGCACGATGGCGGAGAGATCGTCGCCGAAGCGTAGCGTGTCGCCCTGCTTCAGGCGCTTGCCCGGCCGGCAGAAGGCGCGCCAGGCGCCGTCAGCGAGGCGACGCACCAGCAACGCTTCGAAGGTCACGTCGCGGCGCGCCTCGGGCCCGTCGCCGCCATCGCCCGGCCGTATGCCGTGCAGGCGCGCGGGAATCACGCGCGTGTCGTTGAACACCAGCAGGTCGCCAGCGCGCAATAGCGATGGCAGGTCGCGCACGATGCGATCGACGGGCGCGTCGGCGCCGACCTCGAGCAGCCGCGCCGAATCGCGCGGCTCGACCGGGCGTTGCGCGATGCGCTCGGCCGGCAGCTCGAAATCGAACAGATCGACGCGCATCGCGCTCAGGCAGTCCGCGGCACGATGACGTTCATCAGCGCGCGGAACGGCGCGAGGAAGACCAGCGCCAGCACCAGCTTCACCGCGAGATCGCCCAGCGACAGGGTCACCACCGACGGGCCCTGCGCTTGCGGCAGGAACGGCATGACGCCGATAAAGGCGATGCCGAAGAACAGCGCGGTGTCGATGATCGAACCGAGCGCAGAGCCGATGAATGGCGCCTTCCACCAGCTGGCGCGGCGCAAGCGATCGAAGACGTGGATGTCGAGAAGCTGGCCCACCAGGAAGGCGATACCCGAAGCCACGGCGATGCGCCATGGCGCCAGCACGCCCGACAGCAGCACGCCCGCGACAAAGCCGACATAGACGACCTGCCGGGCGCGCTCCGATCCGAAGGCGCGGTTGGCCAGATCGGTGACGAGGAACGTCACCGGGTAGATCAACGCGCCCCAGGTGAGCCAGGCGTTAACCGGGAACTGCACGGTGTAGTTCGAGGCCGCGACGACGACGACCATGGCGACGATGGCCAGCGCCATCCCGCGCGAGATGTTGAGCATATCCAAACCTCCAGCCCTCTCCGGCGACACAGGCCGACGGGCGCGCGGGCTTATACGCGAGGCGGTGGAGCTTGGCGAGAGACACTCGCGGGGCCCGCGGCATCACCGTCACAACAATGCGTCGCGTCGTTCACATGGCCGCGCAGGCCTTGGCTTTCGCCCGGGGCAACATCGAGGGTACAAACGCCGCGGATATCAGCGAGGGCCAGCAATCGTGCGCGCATACAGGATCGCCACCATCCCCGGCGACGGCATCGGCAAGGAAGTCATCCCGGCGGGCGTAGAGGTGCTGACCAAGCTGTCGCGGATGACCAACGATTTCAGGCTCGACTTCACCGAGTTCCCCTGGGGCTCCGACTTCTATCGCGCGACCGGCGCGCTGATGCCCGAAGACGGCCTGGAGACCCTGAAGCCCTTCGACGCGATCTATTTCGGCGCCGTGGGCGATCCGCACGTGCCCGATCATGTCACGCTTTGGGGCCTGCGGCTGAAGATCTGCCAGGGCTTCGACCAATACGCCAATGTGCGACCGACGCGCGTGCTGCCCGGGCTGAAGAGCCCGCTCGCCGACTGCCCGCCGGGCAAGCTCGACTGGGTGATCGTGCGCGAGAACAGCGAGGGCGAGTACGCCGGCCAGGGCGGTCGCTCGCATCGCGGCCATCCCGAGGAGGTCGCCACCGAGGTGTCGATCTTCACCCGCGCAGGCGTGAACCGCATCATGCGCTTCGCCTTCGAGCTGGCGCGTTCGCGGCCGCGCAGGAAGCTGACGGTGATCACCAAGTCCAACGCGCAGCGTCACGGCATGGTGTTGTGGGACGAGATCGCCGCCGAAGTGGGCCGCGACTTCCCCGATGTCGCCGTCGACAAGGAGCTTGTCGACGCCGCGACGGTGCGCATGGTCAACCGGCCCGACAGCCTCGACACCATCGTCGCCACAAATCTGCACGCCGATATCCTGAGCGACCTCGCCGCCGCCTTGGCCGGCAGCATCGGTATCGCGCCAACGGGGAACGTGAACCCCGAGCGCAAATTCCCCTCGATGTTCGAGCCGATCCATGGCTCGGCCTTCGACATCATGGGCAAAGGCCTCGCCAACCCTATCGGCACCTTCTGGTCGGCGGTCATGATGCTGGAGCATCTGGGTGAATCGGACGCGGCGGCTCGCTTGATGCGGGCGATCGAGCAGGTCACCGCCGAGCGCAAGGCGCTGACCCGCGACCTCGGCGGCACGGCGAGTACGGCCGCCGTGACCGCGGCTATTTTGCACCGCGCTGGAAAAATCTGAGTGTTTGTTCAACTCTCGGTAAATGCCGTATAGGATCGTGTTGGAAGCCTGCGTAGGGGGGTAGTGGGTTTTCGGCGTGGCCGCGCCTTCCGGTCCTGACCGGGTCGGAGACGATGCCGCGCAGGAAGACCCAAGTACCCCCGCCATTGCCAGGCGAAAATCCCGACGGTCGGCGACGACGTGGTGATCGCACCCACCAACGCCTGTTCGAGGCCGCCGGCCAGTTGATGCGCGAGCGCGACGAGATGCCGACGGTGGCGCAGATCGCGCAGCGTGCCGGCGTCGTGCCACGCACGCTCTATCAGCACTTCCCCGATTCGGCGGCGCTCTACGGCGCCACCTTCGATCACTTCCTGGCCTCCGCCTTCTCCAGCCTGCCCGAGCTGTCATCCGCCGGCTCTCTTGAGGCGCGCATCCATGGTTTCGTCGAGCGGCGCGCACGCATCTGCGAGGACTGGCTGCCGCTGTGGCGCGTCGGGCTGCGCTTCGCGCGCCGCGACAACGCCTATCGCGCGCGCATCGAGACCGCCGTCGACGGCCTGCGCATGCGCATGCGTATCCTGTTCGAGCCGGAGTTCGCGCGGCTGTCGCCGCAGGATCAGCGCCTGCTGACCGACGCCGTGACGACGCTCACCGACCACGAGAGCTGGGCGCATCTACGCTGGATCTGCGGCTACGACTTCGAGAAGTCCTGCACGGTGTGGCGTTTCGCCATCGCGGCGCAGTTCGCGGCGATGGCGAATAGGGGCTGACGCGCGCCGCCCGGCATGCTGATCTTGACGCGCTCCACAAGGAGGGCGCGTATGGACAGCGACTATGATCCGAAGCGGATCGCAGCCATGGGTCGGCCGCCGGGCATGCCGTTTCGCATCACCAAGATCGGCCACGTGGTGCTGAACGTCGCCGATCTCGAGCGCTCCGCGCGCTTCTACACCGAGGTGCTGGGCCTCGAGGTCTCCGACGTTTACCCCGAGAGCATGATGCCCGGCGGCATGGTCTTCATGCGCTTCAACGGCGATCATCACGGCATCGCGCTGGTCGGCGCGCTTGAGGGCGAGTCGACCAGCACCGAGCTGCATCACCTCGCCTTCGAGGTGGGCTCCCTCGACGAGGTGTTGCTGGCAGCCAGGCGACTACGGGCGGCCGGCGCCCAGATCGATTTCGAGGGCCGTCGGCGGGCCGGTGTGCAGATCGCAGTCGAGTTCCGCGACCCCGATGGCCACCGGCTGGAGATCTACTGGGGCCTCGACCAGATCGGCAGCGATGGCCGCGCCCGTCCATCAGAGGAATGGAAGGGCGCGCGCAGCTTCGCCGACGCGATCAATGATCCCGTACGTGGCCAGGATACGACACTGCGCAATCCATCGCTGCTAGAGCCCTAGGCGACGTCCATCACCTCGACCGCGTCCTCGGCGGGCGCGACGGTATCGGTGAGTGGTACGGCTACGAAATGGTGCACACCCTCGGCCGTCGTCGTGCGCCGCACGAGGCCGCGCGTCTCCAGGCAGTGCAGGTGGGCGAGCGTCTCGCCGAAGGCGAAGACCACCTGGTTGTTGTCGAGATGGCGCGCGAACAGCACGGGCACCATCTGCCAGCACGTCGCGCCCTTGTCGCCATAGCCGACGATGGCCGCCAGCATCTCCGCCAGTCGCGCCTCGTGATGCGCAACGAGCTGGTCGAGCCTCGTGTGCAGGCCGACGAAGGGAAAGCCGTGGCTCGGCAGCACCAGCGCGTCGGCCGGCAGGCGCCGGAAGCGTACGAAGCCGGTGAGGAACCAGGTCAGCGCGTCGGCCATCGGCTCGTTCGGCCACACGCCGACATTGGTGCTGATCTTGGGCAGCACCTGGTCGCCGGATATCAGCACGTTAAGGTCGGCGCACCACAGCGAGACGTGCTCCGGCGCGTGGCCGCGGCCGACGATCACCTGCCAGCGATGACCGCCCAGCGACACGCGATCGCCATGCATGATGCGGTTGAAGGCGGCGGGCAGCGGGCCCACGCCCTTGGAGTAGCCGCCGCGATGCAGGTGGAAAGTCGCGACCTTCTCCTCCGGCACGCCGCCGCGGCGCAGATGGGCGGCGCGCGATTCGTTGTCGTCGACCAGCCCGTTGCGGATCGACTGCGCGCTCATGTAGTCGCCCAGCGACATGTGGAGCGGCGCTTTCCACCGCGCGCAAAGCCAACCGGCCAGGCCGACATGGTCGGGGTGCATGTGGGTCGACAGCACCGCCTTGACCGGCTTGCCCTTCAGGTGCGTGGCAAAGATGTGTTCCCAGTGGGCCTTGGTCTCGTCGAGCTGCATGCCGGTGTCGACGATGGTCCAACCGTCGGCCTCTTCCAACAGGTAGAGGTTGATATGGTTGAGCTGGAAGGGCAGCGGCATGCGCAGCCAGTGGATGCCCGGCGCGACCTGCTTGATCTCGCCCGAAGGCGGCGCGTCGCCGCAGGGGAAGCGCAGCTGCGCCAGCAGCCGCTGGGCATGTTCGATATGGTCAGGCATCAATCCAGTCCAGATGAATGAAGGTTTATGGTGCGGTGCAGCAACCTACGCATCGCCCTGCATCCTGTCATCCTCGGGGCGCGAGTGCCCGCCATGCGATATCGCGGCGGCAGAAGCCTTCCGGCCAGTCGACGGCGTCCACTGCGGCATAAGCCCGCCGCCGCGCCTCCTCGACCGTGGGCGCCATGGCCGTGATGTTGAGGACCCGCCCGCCATTGGCCAGGACGCGCGCACCATCGCGTTTGGTGCCGGCGTGGAAGACCGTGACTCCCTCGACCTTGCCCGCCGCCTCGAGGCCGCGGATCTCGGTGCCACGCAGCGGATTGTCCGGATAGCCGCGGGCCGCCATCACCACTGTCAGCGCCGTCTCCTCGTGCCAGCGCAGATCGAAATGCGCCAAGGCGCCATCAGCGCAGGCCAGCAGCGCCGGCACGATGTCGGACTTCAGGCGCATCATCAGCACCTGGCACTCGGGATCGCCGAAGCGGCAATTGTATTCGATCAGCTTCGGCCCGCCCTTCGTGAGCATCAAGCCCGCGAACAATACACCGCGAAACGGCGCACCCTCGGCCTTCATCGCCCGCACGGTCGGCAGGATGATCTCGTCCATCACCCGCTTTGCGATCTCAGGCGTCACGCAGGGCGCCGGCGAATAGGCACCCATGCCGCCGGTGTTCGGCCCGACATCGCCGTCGCCCACCCGCTTGTGATCCTGCGCCGCGACCAGCGGCAGCACATGCTCGCCGTCGACAAGGGCGAAGAAGCTGGCCTCCTCACCCTCCATGAACTCCTCGATCACCACCGAGCTGCCGGCGGCACCGAAGCGGTTGCCAGCCAGCATGTCCTTCGTCGCAGCGATCGCCTCGTTCTCGTCCTTGGCGATGATCACGCCCTTGCCGGCCGCCAGACCATCGGCCTTCACGACGATCGGCGCGCCCTTCCACACGTTGCCCTGGCGACGGATGTAGGCCTCAGCCGCCCCGGTTTCGGTGAACCGCTCGTAGGTCGCGGTGGGGATACCGTACTTGCGGCACAAATCCTTGGTGAAGCCCTTCGATCCTTCCAACCGCGCCGCCGCCGCCGAGGGCCCGAACACCTTGATTCCCGCCTCCACCAGCCGGTCTGCGAGGCCTGCGACCAGCGGCATCTCGGGACCAACGACGACGAAGTCGATCGCCTCGCGCTTGGCCAGATCGACCAGGCCGACGACATCTTCCTGACCAACCGCGACGCACTCGGCGACCTCGGCGATGCCAGCGTTCCCAGGAGCGCAGATCAGCCGGTCGCACAGCGGCGAGGCCGAGATGGCCCAGCACAGCGCATGCTCGCGGCCACCGTTTCCCACCACCATGATCCGCATGAAGCCGCTCCCGACGCTTGAAAACAGGCCGTCTCCAGCCCAATATGACCATGGTCATGACCATAGTCACCAAGGAGATGTCGCCATGACTAAAGTCATGAAGGCATCCGAGTGCAAGGCGAAGTTGCTCGCCGTGCTCGACGAGGTCGCCGCGACCGGTGAGCCAGTGACGGTGACCAAGAATGGCAAGGCTGTCGCCCAGATCGTATCGCTGATCGTCAGGCCGGCGGCGATCACTGGCGCGCTCAAAGGTTCGTTCACCATCGTGGGCGACATCGTCTCATCCAGCGGGCCCGACTGGGACGAGGACCGCGAGTACCGCAACATCACGGGACAGCTCCATGAAGCTCCTGCTCGATACGCACGCGATCCTCTGGCTGACGCAGGACGAGCCGAAGCTGGGCCGGAAGGCGCGCGCGGCATGCGAAAGCGCGTTCGCCGCCGGTGATCTGCTCGTCTCGACAGTCAGCTACTACGAGCTCGTCGATCTGGTGTGCAAGAAGCGGTTGGAGCGGGCGGTCGACATCGACCAATGGCGTCAGCGATTGCTCCGGACCGGAGTCGTTGAGATTCCGGTATCGGGAACGATCGCCGTTGCCGCTGCCCGTCTGGAGGAGTTCCACAAGGATCCCTGGGACCGCATAATTGTCGCGACCGCCTTGGCGGAGACGTCGGCGGTGGTGACAGCCGACGAGGACATCCTGGATTGGCGGGGAACGCTACAACGCGTGGACGCCCGCCGTTGAAGCGAGGTCTATGATACCGCCGATGACCGACGCCGCCGCCGAAACCACCGGCCACAATTCGCCGGAGTTCACCGTCTCGGAACTGGCCTTCGCGCTCAAGCGCGAGGTCGAGCAGGCCTTCCCGCGCGTGCGTGTGCGCGGCGAGATTTCGCAGCCCAGCTTCCCGCGCTCCGGTCATTGCTACTTCCGGCTCAAGGACGTCGACGCCGTGCTCGAGGCGGTGTGCTGGAAGGGCAACCTGCCGCGCCTGGGCATGAAGATCGAGGACGGCCTGGAGGTGGTCGCCTCGGGCCGCATCACCACCTATCCCGGCAGCTCGAAGTACCAGATCGTCGTCGACCGGCTGGAGCTGGCGGGCCAGGGCGCGCTCCTGAAGCTGCTCGAGGAGCGGCGCAAGAAGCTCGCCGCCGAGGGCCTGTTCGCCGCCGAGCGCAAGCGGGCCCTGCCCTTCCTGCCCGATGTGATCGGCGTCATCACCTCGCCCAGCGGTGCTGTGATCCGCGACATCCTGCATCGCCTGGCCGACCGCTTCCCGCGCCCCGTGCTGCTGTGGCCGGTCTCGGTGCAGGGCGAACGCGCCGCTGGCGAGGTCGCCGCCGCCATCGAGGGCTTCAATCACCTGCAACCCGGCGGCGCGGTGCCACGGCCTGACTTGCTGATCGTCGCGCGCGGCGGCGGCAGCCTGGAGGATCTCTGGGCCTTCAACGAGGAAGTCGTGGTGCGCGCCGCGGCGGCTTCGGAGATCCCGCTGATCTCGGCGGTGGGCCACGAGACCGACACCACGCTGATCGACTTTGCCGCCGATTATCGCGCGCCCACACCCAGCGCCGCCGCCGAGAAGGCCGTGCCCGTGCGCGCCGAGTTGCTGGGCGATCTGCGCGAGCACGACGGGCGACTGCTCAACGCGCTCACGCGGCGCCTGCGCGAAGCGGAGACCGAGCTGGCCGGCCTGGCGCGCGGCCTGCCCGATCCGCGTCGCCTGATCGAGGAGCGCGCGCAGCGTGTCGACGACTCGGGCGAGCGCCTCGCCAAGGCGACGATCAATCTCGTGACGCTGAAGCGTTCGGCCTTCGGGGGCCTGGGCGGCCGGCTGCGCACGCCGCACGAGGTCATCGACCGCAAGACGCGCGAACTGGCCGAGGAATGGCGCGTGCTGCTGGGCGGCCTGCGCCGCTACGCTGGCGAGACGCGCCAGACCGGCGAGCGCCTGACGGATCGCGTGACGGCGCTGGGCGAGCGCCTGTCGCGCGCCGCGACGGGCCTCGCCGAGCAGCGCGTGACACGCCTCGATTCGCTCGGCAAGCTGCTCGACAGCTACTCCTTCAAGGGCACGCTGGCGCGCGGCTTCGCGCTGGTCCGCGACGCTGGCGGCGCGCCCCTGCTCAGCGCCGCCGCCGCAACAGCCGGCGCCTCGGTGAGCATCGAGTTCGGCGACGGCAAGGTCGGCGCGACCATCGACGGCGAGCCGCGACCGCCCACCTCGCGCGCGACGAAGCCCGCCACGAAGCGCGGCGGCGCGCAGGGCGATCTGTTCTGAACGCTACTGCGTGAAGCCCAGGAGCCGCGGCAGGAACAGGATGGTGCCGGGCAGGAAGGCGATGATCAGCAGGGTCACCACGATCGCCGCCAGGAACGGCAGCAGCGGCCTGACCAGCTTCTCCATCGGCAGGCCGCTGATCGCCATGCCGACGAACAGGCACAGCCCGACCGGTGGCGTGATATGGCCGATCGCCGAGGCGATCACGCAGACCATGCCGAAATGGATGGGATGGATGCCGATCTCCTGCGCCACCGGCAGCAGCACCGGCACCGTCACCAGGATAATCTCCGACGGCGTCAGGAAGGTGCCGAGGATCAGGTACAGCAGGATCACCAGGACGATGAACATCCACCACGCCGGATGGATGGCGGCGATCGCGGCGGCGACGACGAACGGGAACTTGGAGTAGGACAGCACCCAGCCGAAGGCGCCAACGAAGCCGATGATCATGCCGATCACACCCGACAGGCGCGCGCTGTCGGCGAAGATCTTCGGGATCTCGCGCAGCGCCGGCTCGCGATAGAAGATCGGCGGCACGACCAGCGCGTAGACCACGGCGACCGCCGCGGCCTCGGTCGGCGTGAAGACGCCGAACATGATGCCGCCCATGATGATCACGGGGATGATCAGAGCCGGCAGCGCGCGCAGGAAGGAACGGCCGAATTCCGGCAGGGTCGGCGGCTTTTCCCTGGGGTAGTTGCGCTTGCGGGCGATGATGAAGACCGGCACCGCCATGCCGAGGCCGATCAGCAGGCCGGGCACGATGCCGGCGGCGAACATCGCCGCCACCGATTCGTCGGCCATCCAGGCGAAGATCACGGCGATGATCGAGGGCGGTATGATCGGCGCCACCACCGCCGTCGAGACGGTCAGCGCGGTGGCGAAGTCGCGGTCGTAGCCCTTGCGCTCCATCTGCGGGATCAGGAAGGTGCCCAGCGCCGAGACGTCGGCCACCGCCGAACCCGAGATGCCGCCGAACACCATGCTGTCGACGACGTTGACGTAGGCCAGGCCGCCGCGGAATCGGCCGACCAGCGCCGTGGCGAAGTCGATGATCACCCGCGCCACGCCGCCGCGCGCCGCGATATTGCCGGCGAGGATGAACAACGGCGCCGACAGCAGAAGGTAGGAATCCGAGAGCAGCCCGACGAAACGCGTCGGAATGATGATCGGGTTGAGCGCCGGCGCCATCATCGCGGTCGCCAGCGCCGCCACGCCCAGCGCCGGGCCGATCGGCACGCCGGCGACGATGCAGATGACGAACACGATCAGGAGTGTTTCCGCCATAGCGTCCTCAGGGCGAAGTAGACGTTGCGGAGCATGGGCGGGATCATCAGGGCGGCGCCGAATGGAATCGCCGCGAAGACGTAGTCGAGCGTGAGCCCGAGACCGGAGCTGGTCTGGTAGCCGGCGTTGGGCACCAGCGTGATGCTGAGGTGGATCAGGTAGCCGAACAGCACGATGCCGGCGGCGTTGACCAGCGCCACCAGCAGCGCGCGCGGCACCGCCGGCAGCAGATTCTGGAAGTAGTCGAGCGTCGTGTGCTCGTTGCGCCACATCGCGGCGGCGCCGCCGATCATCACCAGCCAGACGAACAGGTAACGCGGGATCTCCTCGATACCGTCGATCCCAGTGAGACCCAGATAGCGCAGGATGACCTGGGCGAAAACCGCCGCGGTCATGGCGGCGAGGATCACGCCGCCGACATAGCCCAGCAGATCGTAGAGCCGCGCACCGGCCGAGGGCGCCGTGGCGGCGCCCTCTTGTTTCTCCCCCGGTGACGTGGCCATCGACCGACCCGGCGGATGGCTACTTCACGCCCTGGATGTAGTCGACCATCTTCTTGGCGTCCTTCCCGGCGGCGGTGGCGTAGAACTCGACGTAGACACCCTCGGTCGCCTTGAGGAACGGCGCTGGATCGGGCTTGGTGATGGTGACGCCCTTCTCGCGCACCTGGTCCTGGATGCTCTTGTCCTCGTCGAGGATGAACTTGCGATTAAAGGCGCGGGCATGCGCCCAGGCGTCCATGATCGCCTTCTTGCCAGCGTCGTCCTGCTTGGCCCACGACGCCTTCGACATGATGAGCGCTACCGCCTGGTGCGTGTGCCGCACGTCGGCGACATACTTCACGATGTCGTAGAACTTGTTGTGGTAGAAGGTGTTGACGCCGCCTTCGGCGAAATCGATCACCTTGGTCTGCAGCGCCGTGGCAACCTCGGGGAAGGCGATCGGCGTCGAGATCATGCCCAGCGCCTTGAAGGTCGCGACCAGAATCTTGTCCTCCTGCACGCGCACCTTCTTGCCCTTGACGTCCTCGAGCTTGTTGATGGGATTGTGGCCGTAGATGCCGCGGTAACCGGCGGCGATGAAGCCGATCAGCTTCAGGCCCTTCTTGTCGAGCACGCCGTCGTAGTACTTGGTCAGCGTGTCGCCGCCATCGAGCGATTTGAAGAGATGATCGTAGTCGCGGAAGATGTAGGGCAGCTGGAACACCGACATCTCGGGGATCAGCGTCGACAACGGCGCGGTCGTGATCGGCCCGAGGTCGACCGCGCCCAGCTGGATCTGCTGCGCCACCTCGCGCTCGCCGCCCAGCGCGCCGGAGTGATGATGCGCGACCTTGAGCTTGCCGCCGCTCAGCTCGGAGAGCTTGTCGATGAACTGCTGCGAGGCCTGCGACGTGCCGTGGCGCGGCGGGTTGACGTTGCCCATGCTCAGGTCCTTGGCCTGGGCGAAGGCGGTGCGCGTGGCGCCGAAGGCGCCCGCGAAGGCCAGCACCGATGCGGAAACGATCGTACGCCTGCGGAACTCCGTCATGTTCGTCCCTCCGGGATCGCCGCCCCGCGCACCATCGCGCGTCGCGGTCGTGCTTGATTCTTGGCGGCCGAAGGTCATGGACCCCCGACCACAATTTGATCCTGTGGATCGGCGGCGGAAAAGGTCAAGGCCCAAAGCCGAAATGGTTGATCGGGCGGCGCCGTCACGCGAGGCTACGGGTACGTTCGAAGCGGAGGAGTCGACATGACCGCGGTGAAGTTCCTGCAGCTCGGCACCGAGACCATCGAGCAGCTGATGTACGCCAGCACGGCGACGGTGACCATGCAGCTGATGAAGCGCGGGCTGCGCACCATGGCGATCAACCTCAGGCCGGTGAACCCCTCGGCCACGCGCATGGTCGGACCGGCCTATACGCTGCGCTACATCCCCGCGCGCGAGGACATCGACCTGCCACCCAAGCCGACCGATCCCGAGAACGCGCAGAAGCATGCGGTGGAGAACGCGCCGCCGGGCAGCGTGCTGGTGGTGTCGACCGGCCCGGAGCTACGCTCCGGCACCTTCGGCGACATTCTCGTCGCGCGCATGCAGGTGCGCGGCCTCGCCGGTATCGTCTCCGACGGCGCGATGCGCGACGTGCCGGTGGTCTCGAAGATGAAGCTGCCGGTGTTCTCGGCCTGCGCCGCCGCGCCGCCCAGCATGACCACCCTGCATCCGGTCGACGTGCAGGTACCGATCGGCTGCGGCGGCGTGCCGGTCTATCCCAACGACGTCATCGTCTCGGACGCCGACGGCGTGGTGGTGATCCCGCGCCACATGGCGGCCGAGGTGGCGCGTGACTCCTTCGAGCAGGAAAGGCTCGAGAAGTTCGTCGCCATGCGGGTGAAGCAGGGTCACACCATCCCCGGACTCTATCCGCCCAACGACGAGAACAAGGCGCTGTACCAGAAATGGGTCGACGCCGGCGAGCCAGAGCACGGCTGAGCCCCACTCCGCCAAGGGTACCGCATCGCATGCTCACGGCGCCGAGACGCGATTGCGTTCGCCGCACCGGGGGCTGTCGCGGTGTGCCCGCCAAGTCCGAGCGCGTCAGGCACGCGCCGACGACCGCAGCCATCGCGAGTCGACACGGTTTGACGGCGACGATGCCGCTGGCCGATGCCGGGCTAGGGCGCCGCCGCGCGCAGGCGCGCCAGGGTCTCGGGCGAGGGATGGCCGTCGGCAATCAGGCCGGCGCGGATCTGGAAGGCACGGATCGAGGCGCGGGTCTTGGGGCCGATCAGCCCGTCCGCCTCGTCGTTGAGCAGCGAGAGCCTGATCAGCCGGTTCTGCAGGTCGATCGCCACGTCGCGCGACAGCGGCTGGTCGTCGGCCGGCGGCTCGCGCAGCAGGCCCGGCCCGCCGGCAATCTGACGCGCCAGCACGCCGACCGAGATGGCGTAGAGCACCGAGCGGTTCCAGATCATCACCGTCTTGAAGTTCGGCAGCATCAGGAAGGCCGGGCCGCGATGGCCGGCGGGAATCGCGATCGCCGCGCGGTCGGCGAAGTCCGGCAGCGGCCGGCCATCGGCCTGCGTCACGCCCAGCGCCCGCCACTCGCGCGCGCCACGTTCCTCGTTGAGGTCGACGCGGTCGTAGGCGAAGCCCTGCGGCAGCGCGACCTCGATATGCGAATCCTGGCCGCGTCTCCAGCCGCTCTTGTTCAGGAAGTTGGCCGACGAGGCGAAGACGTCGGGCAGGCTGCGCCACAGATCGACCCGCCCGTCGCCATCGCGGTCGACACCATGGGCGGTAAAGGTCGAGGGCATGAACTGCGTGTTGCCCATCGCGCCGGCCCACGAGCCCTTCATCTGCGCCGCCTGCATGTGCTGCGCGGCGAGGATGCGCAGGGCCTGCACGGTCTCGCCGGCGAAGAACTGCGCGCGACGCGTACGGCAGGCCAAGGTCGCCACTGAGCGCACGACGGAGAAGTCGCCAACGAACGTGCCGTAGCCGCTCTCAAGCCCCCAGAAGGCCACGATATAGTGCGGCTGCACGCCGTAGTCGCGCTCGACCGCCTGCAGCAGGCCGCGGTGCTGCGCCAGCATCTGGCGGCCCTTGGCGATGCGCTCGGCCGAGATCGCGTTGGTGAGGTAGCGCCCCAGAGTCAGCGTGAATTCGGGCTGGCGGCTGTCGAGGTCGAGCACGCGCTGGTCGGGGGTCAGCCCGTTGAGCGCCTGATCGGCGACCGAGGCCGGCACCCCCTCGCGCAACGCCATCGCCTTGATGTTGGCGAGGCAGGCCTGGAAATCGGCGCCCTGGATCTGCTGGACCACCGGGAGCGGTGAGTTGACCGGCGCCGGCGGCTGGTTCTGCGCCTGCGCCGTGCAACCGGCCAGGCCCGCCAGCAGCAGCAGCGACAGGAGCGGATCGGGGGAATGCGTGGTTTTCATGATGGGCGCACTGTAGTGGGGAAAGCGCGCCGGGGGAATCCTCGGCATCGATACCAGCGTGCGCCATTCACGACGGGCAGGTCATAGTGCATGATCGCTGCCAGGAGGACAGCCCATGGGCGCCTTGACGGCCAATCAGATCGCGACCTACCGCGAGCGCGGTTACATCGTGCTGCCGCGCGTGCTGTCGCAGGCACAGCTCAGTCGGCTGCGCCAGGTGCTGGCCGAAATCCTCGAGCGCGCGCGGGGACTGACCGCCAATGACGCGGTGTTCGATCTCGAGGACAGCCATCGCCCCGACCGCCCCCGCGTGCGCCGGGTGAAGACGCCGCACAAGGTCGACCCGTTCTTCATGGAGCTGGTGCGCTCGCCCGAGATTCTCGAGCCGGTAAAGTCGCTGCTCGGCCCCAACATCCGTTTCCAGAACAGCAAGCTGAACCTGAAGAGCGCGGGCTTCGGCGCCGCCGTCGAGTGGCACCAGGACTGGGCCTACTATCCCTACAGCAACGACGACGTGCTGGCCGTGGGCGTGACGCTCGACGACATGACGCTCGACAATGGCCCGATGCTGCTGTTGCCGGGCTCGCACCGTGGGCCGGTCTACGATCATCACGTCAACGGCCGCTTCGTCGGCGGCTTCGATCCGCTGAAGGCCGGGCTCGACGTTTCGCCGGCCGAGCCGGTGATCGCGCCGGCCGGCTCGATCAGCCTGCACCATGTGCGGCTGGTTCACGGCTCCGACCTCAACCGCTCCGGTGCCGACCGCCGTTTCCTGCTCTACGAGCTGGCGGCGGGCGATGCCTGGCCGCTGGCCGGCGGCTATGCCCACTACGCCGATTGGGACGAGTTCAACGGCCGTCTGATCTGCGGCGCGCCCACCAACATGCCGCGCCTCGCCGACGTGCCGGTGCGCATGCCGCTACCGGCGGCGCTGGACCCCAGCTCGCTCTACCAGGCGCAGAAGGGCCTGGAGCGACGCAGCTTCGACAGCTACGTCGACACCACCGACGATCCCGGCCTCAGAATTCCTCGTCCGAGCTGAAGCCACCGCCACTGTCGTCCCAGCCACCAGCGTCGCCTCCGCTGTCGCTACCGCTATCCCAGCCGGCGCTGTCGGCGGGCGAGGCTGAGTCGTAACCCTGGTCGCCGGCGCCACTGTTCATGGCCGCTGGGTCGCCAGCGCTAGCCTGCGGGTTGCCCCAAGGCGAAGCGGCGGGAGGTTGACCGCCTCCGCCCATGAAGCTCTGGCTGCCGCCGCCAGCACCGCGGCCGCTGAACATCGACGACAAGCCGTGGAAAAGCAGCGCGCCGCCAGCGACTCCGGCCGCGGTCATCGCCGCTGTGCGCAGGAAGCTGGAGCCGCCGCCGCCCATCGGACCGGCCTGCTGCGGTTGGAAGCCGGGCGGTGGCTGCTGACCATAGCCGCCAGTCTGCGGCACGGAGCCGGGCCGGCCCATCGGCTGGACCGGCTGCGGCGCCGGACGACCGCCGCCCAGCAAGCCGCCGAGGAAGCTGGTCGGCTTGGCCGTCGACTCCCTGGCCTGCGCCACCTCGCGCTCCAACTCGGCGATGCGCGCCTGGGCACCCTCCAGCGACATCGTCTGGATCAGCGCGGTCTGCACCAGCAGATAGGGCGCGTCGGGCTGCGCCTGCATCGCCTGCCGGATCAGCGCGGCGGCCTCCGGATCCTGCGGCTGCCCACCGGCCTGTTTCAGGCGGCCGAGCAGCTGGGTGATCATGTCCTTTTCCTGCGGTGTCATGGAGAACCTCTTGGCGTTGATATCGGTGCGCTGGGAACTATGCCTGTAGATGGAGAGCCAGCCGGAATCGCTACTCGCCCGCGATAGTCATGCCGTCGACCCGCACAGTAGGCGCGTTTGTGCTGCTCTTGAACTGGAGATCGTTGGCCGGTGTGATGTGGCGGAACATGCCCTTAAGGTTGCCGGCCACGGTCACGCCGCTGACTGGCCACGCCAGCTCACCCTTCTCGATCCAGAAGCCAGACGCGCCGCGGCTGTAATCGCCGGTGACGCCGTTCACGCCGAAACCGATCAGGTCGGTGATGTACAGGCCGCGCCTGATGCCGCCGATCAGCGACTTCACCGACTCCTTGCCCTTCTCAAGGTAAAGATTGCTGGTCGTCGGCCCGCCGCCCCAGGCGCCGTGACCCGTGGGCTCCATGCCCAACTGGCGCGCCGAGTTGAGATCGAGCAGCCAAGTCGTGAGCTTGCCGTCCTCGATCAGGTTCATGCGCCTGGTGGGCAAGCCCTCGCCATCGAAGGGCCGCGAGCCCGAACGCCGCTTGCGGTGCGGATCGTCGACGACCCGCAAACCCTTGCTGAAGACCTGCTTACCCAGCTTGTCGAGCAGGAAAGAGGTCTTGCGCGCGATGCCGCGGCCGTTGATGGCACTGGCGAGGTGGCCCAGCAGCCCGCCAGAGATGCGCCGGTCGTAAATTACCGGGTATCGCCCGCTCTTGATCTTGCGCGGGTTCAAACGCTTGACCGCGCCGCGTCCGGCATTGCGGCCCAGGACCTCGGGCCGATCGAGATCGTCGGTATAGACCGCCTGCGACCAGTCGTAGTCGCGCTCCATGCCGACACCCTCGCCGGCGAGCACCGAGACGTCGATACCGTAGCTGCCATAGCGATACTCGCCGGCGAATCCGTTGCTGGCGGCCAGCGCCACGCGGCCACGCGACCAGCCGGCGTTGGCGCCCTCCGAATTGGTCACGCCCTTGACCGCGCGTGCCGCGTTCTCGGCGCGATCGCACCAGTCCTGCAGGGTGGCGACACTGGCCTCCTTGCCGTCGTCGAGGTCGAGCTCGGGCCAGTCGCGCGCGATGCGATCCTCCGGCGCCAGGCCGCAATAGGGATCCTCCGGCACGACGCGCGCCATCGCCGTAGCCCGCTCGGCAAGCGCCTTCAGGCTCGCCGGATCGAAATCGGTCGACGAGACGACGGCCATGCGCTTGCCGATGAAGACGCGCAACGACAGGTCGCGGCTTTCGCTGCGCTCCAGCTTCTCGCGCACGCCCAGCCGGACGCCGACCGAGAGCTGCGCGCTCTCGGCGACATAGGCGTCGGCCGCGTCGGCGCCGGAAGCCTTGGCCCAGCGCAATAGGTCGTTGAGCAGGTTGGTATCGACCGCCGCGCCCTTGCTCCGCACGGCCGCCTTCTTCACCGGCATCTTCTTCGTCGCGACCTTGCGCTTCGCCTGAGCCATGAATCCCTCGTACGCTGATGGGCGGCGATCCTAAGCTACACGCCGGTTGGAGTCTTGTGGGACCGCCCGCGGTTCCCTCAACTGCGCACGCGCTGCACGGCGGCGCGCCAGCCGGTGTATCGCCGGTCGCGGCTGGTGCTGTCCTCGCCGGGCGCGAAGGCGCGATCGAGCGCCCAGCTTTCGCCGATGGATTCCAGCGAGGGGAAGAGGCCGGCCCTGAAGCCGGCCAGGAACGCCGCGCCCAGCGCCGTGGTCTCCGTGACTTTCGGCCGCTCGACCGCCACGCCGACGGTGTCGGCCAGGCGCTGCATCAGCGCATCGTTTACCACCATGCCGCCATCGACGCGGATCGAGCCGACCGCCGCGCCATCGGCTTTCATCGCCTCGATCAAGTCGCGGGTCTGGTAGCAGACCGAATCCAGCGTCGCGCGCGCGATCTCGGCCGGACCGGTGTCGCGCGTCAGGCCCAGGAGCGCGCCGCGCGCATCCGCGTCCCAATAGGGCGCGCCCAGGCCGACGAAGGCCGGCACCATATAAACACCGGAATCCGGCCGCGCGCCCGCCGCCAGCGCCTCGATCTCGGAGGACTTGGCGATCAGCTTCAGCCCGTCGCGCAGCCATTGCACGGCGGCGCCGGCGACAAAGATGCTGCCCTCCAGCGCGTAGGTCGCCTTGTCATCGATGCGATAGGCGATGGTGGTCAGCAGCCGGTTCTTCGAGCGCACCATTGTGGCGCCGGTGTTGAGCAGCGCGAAGCAGCCGGTGCCATAGGTGCTCTTGATCATGCCCGGCTCGAGGCAGGCCTGACCCACGGTCGCGGCCTGCTGGTCACCGGCCATGCCGAGGATGGGCAACGCCGCGCCGAACAGATCGGGCGTCGTGGTGCCGAACGCGAAGGCGTTGTCGACGACCTCCGGCAGCAGGGCGAACGGCACGCCAAGGGCGCGCAGCAGGTCAAGATCCCAGCGCTGGTGGCGGATGTTGTAGACCATGGTGCGGCTGGCGTTGGTCGCGTCGCTGCGATGCGCCTTGCCGCCGGTCAACCGCCACAGCAAGAAGCTCTCGATCGTGCCGACCGCGAGCTTGCCGGCCTCCGCTGCATCGCGCGCGCCGGCGACGCTGTCGAGGATCCAGGCGATCTTGGTGGCGGAGAAGTAGGGGTCGAGCAGCAGGCCGGTGCGCTCGACGATCTCCGGTTCCAGCTCGGCTTCGCGCAAGCGCGCGCAGATGTCGGCGGTGCGGCGGTCCTGCCAGACGATGGCGTTGTGGATCGGCTTGCCCGTTGCACGTTCCCACACCACCACGGTCTCGCGCTGGTTGGTGATGCCGATGCCGGCGATGCCGGCCGCGTCGAGTTTCGCCTTAGCCAGCGCGTCGCGACACACGGTGACGGTGGCGCGCCAGATCTCCTCCGGGTCGTGCTCGACCCAGCCCGGCGCGGGATAGATCTGCCGCAGCTCCTCCTGGGCCGTCGCCACCGGCCGCGCGCTCTCGTCGAAGACGATGGCGCGCGTGCTGGTCGTGCCCTGGTCGATAGCGAGGATATGTCGTGCGGCCATGGTCAGATCGCCGCCATGCCGCCGTCGATCACCAGCTCCGAGCCGGTGACGAAGCGCGATTCGTCGGAGATCAGGTAGAGCACGCCATAGGCGATGTCCTCGGGCTTGCCCAGCACGCCCATCGGCACCCAGGCGGTGGCCCGCGCGCGGCCCTTCTCGGTGGTCATCATCTCGCCGGCCATCGGCGTGTCGATCACGCCGGGGTGGATCGAGTTGCAGCGGATGTTGTAGCGCTTGCGCGCGCAATCGATCGCCACGGTCTTGGTGAACTGGCGCACCGCGCCCTTCGACGCGCCGTAGGATGGCAGCTCGGGCGTGCCGACGAAGGCCGCCAGCGACGACAGATTGACGATCGAACCGCCGCCGCCCGAGCGCATCGCCGGCACGGCGTGCTTGCAGCCGAGGAACACGCCTTCGACGTTGATCGACAGCATGCGCCGCCATTCCTCGAGCGTCTCGTTCTCGAAGCGGGCGGGATAGCGGCCCATGATGCCCGCGTTGTTGACCAGCCCGTCCAGCCGCCCGTGCTTGTCCATCACGTCGGCGACCACACGCTGCCAGTCCTCTTCCTTCGACGTGTCCTGCTCGACGAAACGCGCCCGGCCGCCGATGCGTTGCACCGTCTCCAGCCCGCCATTGCGATTGATATCGGTGACGACCACCGTGGCGCCCTCGCCCGCCAGCACCGTCGCCGTGGCGCGGCCTATGCCCGAGCCGCCGCCGGTCACGATCACCACCTTGCCTGTTACGCGACCGGTCATGGCTTGCTCCGTGCTCGTTGTCGGTGCGGCGTACCATCCTTGCGCGTATAGACATAATTGCCGCTGGCATCCATGCGCGCGCGATTGTCGATGTCCGGATAGCTGATTTCGTCGCCCGGCGTGCGATCGCCGACCACGAGCAGCAGCACGTCGGCCTTGGATCGGTTGACAAAACGGTGGGCGTTGCCGCCGCCGGCGGGAAAGCCGACGCACATGCCCGGACGCATCGTCTCCGCACCGGCATTGGTCTGCAATACGACCTCGCCTTGCAGCACGTAGATGAACTCGTCCTGCTTCGAATGGGTATGGCGCGCCGAGGACTGGCCGCCGGGGATGATACGCGTGATGTTGACGCCGAAATTGCGCAGGCGGGCGTGGCTGCTCAAGCGGCGAATCCAGCGCTTCTGGTTGTCGGCGCGGAATTTTGCGGGATAGCGCGTGGCGTTGCTCTCCGGCAGCGTCAGCGGATCAAAGGCGACAGGCAACTTGCTCATGGTGCAGGGGCATCCTCGTCGGGTTGCGCGAAGACTACGCCTCGTTTCGTCGCCGTGTCCGCATCCATTCGGCGAAAGCCTCGCGCTCGGCCGGGCTCATGTGCAGGCCTTCCTTGGTGCGCCGCCACAGTACGTCCTCGGGCTCCTGCGCCCATTCGTGGCGCATCAGGTGGTCGGCCTCGCGTTCGTATAAGTCGCCGCCGAAATGCCGACCCAGATCCTCGACGGTCTTCGCCTCGCCCAGCAGCTCGGCGCTGCCCGCGCCGTGGCGGCGCGCCAGGCGGTGCAGGAAGACCGGCGACATGCCGGGATAGGCCTTCTCGAGGCCCGATATGAAAAGCTCGAAATCGGCGTAAGGCATCTCGCCGTCGGGCAGCGGTTCGCGATGCGTCCACGCCTCGCCCATCGTCGGATAATAGCCCCGCAGATCCTCCAGCGCGTGCTCGGCCAGCCGCCGATAGGTCGTGATCTTGCCGCCGAAGACGCTCAGCAACGGCGCCTTGCCGGCCTCGTCGGCGACCTCCAGCACATAGTCGCGCGTCACCGCCGAGGGATCGTCGCTGCCGTCGTCGAACAGCGGCCGCACGCCCGAGTAGCTCCAGCTCACGTCGGCCGGCGTGATCGTACGGGCCATGTAGTGGTTCGACAGGTCGCAGAGGTAGGTGATTTCCTCCGGCGAGATCGTCACCGGTCCCGGCTCGGCGCCGTCGAGCGCGATGTCGGTGGTGCCGATCAGCGAGAAGTCGCGTTCGTAGGGAATGACGAAGACGATGCGCTGGTCGCTGTTCTGCAGGATGAAGGCGTGATCGCCGTCATGCAGCCTGGGCACGACGATGTGGCTGCCCTTCACCAGCTTGACCCGCTTGCGCGTGGCGACGCCTTCGACCGAGTCGAGCCAGCTCTTCACCCAGGGGCCGGAGGCGTTGACGAGGCCGCGCGCGCGCAGGCTCGCGCGCCGACCGGTCGCGATTTCCTCGAGCTCGACCCGCCACAGCCCGTCGACCCGGCGCGCCGAGACGCAGCGGTGCCGCGCATGGATCGCAGCACCACGATCGCGCGCGGAGCGTAGATTGCCGATGACCAGGCGCGCGTCGTCGACCCAGCCATCGGAGTAGACGAAGCCCTTGCGGAAACCCGGATTCAGCCCCGCCCCGTAGGGACTGCGCGCCAGGTCGACCGTCTCGGTTTTCGGCAGCTTCATCCCGAGGTTGAGATGATCGTAGATGAACAGGCCCAGGCGCAGCATCCAGGCCGGCCGCAGATGCGGTTCGTGCGGCAGCACGAAGCGCAGCGGCCAGGCGATATGCGCCATCTTGGCCAGCAGCACCTCGCGCTCCATCAGCGATTCGCGCACCAGCCGGAACTCGTAGTGCTCGAGATAGCGCAGCCCACCATGGATCAACTTGGACGAGGCCGAGGAGGTGGCGCTGGCGAAATCGTTCATCTCGCACAGCCCGACCTTCAGGCCGCGGCCGGTGGCGTCGCAGGCGATGCCGGCGCCATTGATGCCGCCGCCGACGACGAAGAGGTCGAGGACCTCAGACATCGATCTCGACGAAGAGCGGCCAGTGGTCGGAGGCCGGCGTGGTGTTGTCGATCCAGGCGCGCTTCACCTTGCCGCGCAGATCATGGGTGACGAAGGCATGATCGATGCGCCCCTCGCCCGCAAAGCTCTCGCGATCCTCGGCGTTGCCGGCGGCGGTCCAGGCGTCGGTCAGGTGGTCGGCCGTCGCGACGCGACCGAACAGCGGATGCGTCTCGCCGCAGATCGCGGCGTACTCGACATCGGTGGGCGTGAAGTTGAAATCGCCCATGACAACGGCCGCGGCGGGCACCGGCTGCGCGACCTCGGTGAAGACGAAGCTGTCGGAAGCATGCGCGTCCCAGGCCCCGCCCCGGCGCGGCGCATCGAGCACGATGTCGAGCAGCGCCTCGATCTGCGGCAGGCGCTGGGCGTGCGTTATGTGCGAGAGGTGGATGCTGTAGACCCGCAGCCGGCCCTTGGGCGTCTCGATTACCGCCTCGACGAACCCGCGTTGCAGGTCGAATTGCGTGGGCATCGCCGTCTTGGGCAGTAGATGACCGCGTGCCTCGACAATCGGCCAGCGCGACAGCACAGCGTTGCCGAAGGTACGGCGACGATTGACGATCCGGCCGTCGGCGCTGACCGAGCTGGCGTCGGCGTCGAAGGGGCCGTGGAACCACACATGGCGGTTCAGGCGCTCGGCGATCTCGCGCGCCTGATCGGCGTGCGCGTTGAGCGCCCAGCCTTGCACGACTTCCTGCAGGCAGACGATATCGGCCTCAGCCACGACATCGGCGATGCGCGCGACGTCGTAGACGTTATCCGTGCCCAGACCAAAATGGATGTTGTAGGTGGCGAACAGCATGGGACGCGGGTCTAGCGCGGCTGACGCGCCGGGCGCTATGCGACCTCTACGCGCGCGCCGTCGCCGTCGTCGAACAGGTGCAGGTTGGCGGGATCGATGCTGAACAGGCGGCGCGAGCCGCCGGCGGCGGTAACGTTGCCCGGCAGGCGTACCGTCAACAGCGCGCGTTCGGCACCATAGCGGCCGTGCAGCAGGGTGTCGGCACCCAGCGGCTCGACCATGTCGACCTGCAGCGGCAGCGTGCCCTTCTCGTCGGTGGTCGGCAGCATGTGCTCGGGCCGCAGGCCCAACGTCACGGCGGCGCCGGCCGCAGAAGCCGCCTGGCCGGACAGCTTCAAGATCAGACCGTCGCCGACCTCGACAGACCGACGGTCGCCGCCGACCTTGCCTCTGAGGAAGTTCATGGCCGGCGAGCCGATGAAGCCCGCGACATAGGCCGTGGCCGGCTTCTCGTAGACCTGCATCGGCGTGCCGATCTGCTCGGCGCGGCCGGCGTTCATCACGATCAGGCGGTCGGCCAAGGTCATCGCCTCGACCTGGTCGTGGGTGACGTAGACGCTGGTGGTGCCGAGATCGCGCTGCAGGTGCTTGATCTCCAGCCGCATCTGCACGCGCAGCTTGGCGTCGAGGTTGCTGAGCGGCTCGTCGAACAGGAACACCGCCGGCTCGCGCACGATGGCGCGGCCCATGGCGACGCGCTGGCGCTGGCCGCCGGAAAGCTGGCGCGGCCTTCGCTGCAGCAGCTGGCCGAGTTCGAGGATCTTGGCCGCCTTCTGCACCCGCTGGTCGATCTCGGCCTTGCTCTTGCCGGCGATGCGCAGGCCGTAGGCCATGTTGTCGTACACGCTCATGTGCGGATAGAGCGCGTAGTTCTGGAACACCATGGCGATGTCGCGGTCCTTGGGCTCCAGATTGTTGACCACGCGTTCGCCGATCGCGACCTCGCCGCCGGTGATGCGTTCGAGGCCCGCGATCATGCGCAGCAGGGTCGACTTGCCGCAGCCGGAGGGGCCGACGATGACGATGAACTCGCCGTCCTTGATCTCCATGTCGATGCCATGGATGACGTCGACTTTGGCGTCGTACGTCTTCTTGACGCCGCGCAGGCTCACGCCGGCCATCTCACTTCTCCGTATCGACCAGGCCGCGTACGAACTGGCGCTGCATGAAGACCACTACGAGGACCGGCGGCAGCATGGCCAGCATGCCCACCGTCATGATCAGGTTCCACTGCGGCACGCCATCGATGACGTTGGCCTGGCGCGAGAGCGTCATCACCACCGTGTAGAAATCCTCCTTGGTGGTGATCAGCAACGGCCACAGATACTGGTTCCAGCCGTATATGAACTGGATGACGAACAGCGCGGCGATGCTGGTGCGGCTCATCGGCAGCAGGATGTCGCGGAAGAAGCGCACCGGCCCGGCGCCATCGACGCGCGCCGCCTCGGTGAGCTCGTCGGGTACGCTGAGGAAGAACTGGCGGAACAGGAATGTCGCGGTGGCCGAGGCGATCAGCGGGATGATCAGGCCGCTGTAGCTGTTGAGCATGTTGAAGTCGGCCACGACCTTGTAGGTCGGCACGATGCGCACCTCGACCGGCAGCATCAAGGTCATGAAGATCAGCCAGAACGCCGTCATGCGGAAGGGGAAGCGGAAATAGACGATGGCGTAGGCGGCGATGATCGAGATCGCGATCTTGCCGATGCACACGCCCAGCGCCATCACCAGGCTGTTGAACAGCACCTTCCACAAGGGCGTGCGCGAGGCCTGGGCGAAGCCTTCGGTCAGCACGACGGTGTAGTTCTCGATCAGGTGCGGGCCGGGCAGCAGCGGGATCGGCGAACGCAGCATGGTAGCCGTGTCGTGGGTCGAGGCCACGAACGTCACCCAGACCGGAAAGGCGATCAGCGCCACGCCCAGGATCAGCACCACGTGGGCGAAGACGGTCAGCCAGGGGCGGTTCTCGATCATCGCGGCCGCCTCAATAGTGCACGCGCCGCTCGATGAAGCGGAACTGCACGACGGTCAGCGCCACGACGATGAGCATGAGGATCACTGACTGCGCCGCCGAGCCGCCGAAATCGCTGCCGCGGAAGCCGTCGTTGTAGACCTTGAACACCAGGATGGTGGTGTCGGCGGCCGGCCCGCCTTTGGTCAGCGCGTCGACCACGCCGAACGTACCGAAGAAGGCGTAGATGATGTTGACCACCAGCAGGAAGAAGCCGGTGGGCGACAGCAGCGGGAACATGATGGTCCAGAAGCGCCGTCCCGGCCCGGCGCCGTCGATCGCCGCCGCCTCGATCAGCGATTTGGGGATCGACTGCAGGCCGGCGAGGAAGAAGATGAAGTTGTAGCTGATCTGGTTCCAGCAGGCGGCGAAGATCACCAGCCACAAGGCCTGGTTGCCGTTGAGCTGGTGGTTCCATTCGATGCCGAACCGATCGAGCCAATAGGCGAAGATGCCGACGCGGGGATTGAACAGGAAACCCCACAGCACGCCGGCCACCGCCGGCGCCACGGCGTAGGGCCAGACCAGGAAGGTCTTGTAGGCGGTGGCGCCGCGCAGGGTGCGGTCGGCCATCACCGCCAGCAGCAGCGCCAGCGCCAAGCCGATCAGGGTCACCATCAGGCTGAAGAACAGCGTGATGCGCGCCGAGTGCCAGTAGGCGGAGTCGGTCAACAGACGCTCGAAATTGGCGAACCAGACGAAGCGCGTGTTGCCGCCGAAAGCGTCCTCGATGATCAGCGACTGCCAGATCGCCTGGCCCGAGGGCCACAGGAAGAAGGCGACCGTGATGAAGAGCTGCGGCGCCAGCAGCATGTACGGCAGCAGCTTGTCGTCGAACGTGACGCGCTTGTGCATGGGAATGTGGAGCTAGAGAAGCCAGGCCCCCTCTCCGCCGAGGCTGAGAGGGGGCCCGACGGTTACTTGTTGGCGGCTTCGAAGTCGCGCAGCAGGCGGTTGCCGCGCGCGACGGCGTCGTCGAGCGCCTGCTTGGCGTTCTTCTTGCCCGACCACACGGACTCGAGCTCCTCGTCCATGATGTCGCGGATCTGCACCAGGCTGCCGACGCGCAGACCCTTGGAGTTCTCGGTCGCCGGATTGAGCGTCAGCTGCTTCACCGCGACATCGCGGCCTGGGTTCGCCTTGTAGAAGCCGGCCTTCTCGGTGATGTCGGCGGCCGAGCTGGTGATCGGCACGTAGCCGGTCTCCTGGTGCCACTTCGCCTGCACGTCGCCGCGCGACAGGTAGGTGAAGAGCTTGGCGACGCCGGCGTACTCCTCCTTCGGCTTGCCCTGCAGCACCCACAAGGTGGCGCCGCCGATGATCGAGTTCTGCGGCTGCGCGCGCACCTTCGGATCGTACGGCATCATGGCGATGCCGAACTTGGCGTCGCCCATCGCCTTGCTGATCGCCGCCGCCGAGGCTGAGGAGGCGACGTGCATGGCGCAGTCGCCGGCGGTGAACATCGTCGTCGACTGGCCGGTGCGGCCGCCATAGACGAAGACCTTGTCCTTGCCCCAGTCGGCCAGGCGCTGGATGTGCGCAACGCGCGCCGGATCGTTGATCTTCAGCTCGATGTCGAGGCCGCCGAAGCCGTTGCCCTTGGTGGCGAACGGAATGTCATGAAAGGCGCCGTAGTTCTCGATCATGGTCCAGGTCTGCCATTGCGGCGTGAACCCGCACTTGGCGCCCGCGGCGACCAGCTTCTTGCCCATCTCGCCGACCTCGTCCCAGGTCTTGGGCGGCGTGTTGGGGTCGAGGCCGGCCTTCTGGAACAGCTCCTTGTTCCAGTAGAACACCGGCGTCGAGGAGTTGAACGGCAGCGACAAGAGCTTGCCATCGGTGGTCGAGTAGTAGCCGTAGACCGGGCCGATGAACGACTTGGGATCGAACGGCTCCTTGGAATCGGCCATCAGCTGGTGGACCGGATAGACCGCGCCCTTGGCGGCCATCATGGTGGCGGTGCCGACCTCGAAGACCTGCACGATGTGCGGATGCGCGTTCTGCCGCGCGCGGAAGGCGGCGATCGCCGCCGTCAGGGTCTCGGTGTACGAGCCCTTGTACACCGGCACGACCTTGTATTCGCTCTGCGACTTGTTGAACGGCTCGATGAGCGCGTTGACCGCCTCGCCGAGATTGCCGCCCATGGCGTGCCAGAGCTGGATTTCCTTCTGCGCCCAGGCGGGGGAAGCCGCCAGGATCGCGGCGACGGATGTCGCCATCACCAGATACTTCGCTCGCATGATGTCAGTCCCTCCGTCCGATTAGAGACGGCACCCGTAATCCGTCCCTGTTACCGTGCCGTGTCATACCGGCCTTGCACCGAACGTAGAGGGATCGCCCGCGAACCGGAAGAGGGTTTTGTCACGAATCCGTCATCTCCGCCGGTCGCCGCGTCCGCGGCGGCCGACTCCGTCGGAATACCGTTCCCATTCCCCTTCCCTTCCCTTCCAGTTCCTTTCCCTTCCCTTCCTTTCCTCACCGGTCCGGCACGGTGCCAGCACAGGACTCATCCGGTACCAGTCCGACCAGGGTCGAGCGGAGCGCGTGGGCGACGTCGACCGCGTTCAGCCGCTCAACGCCGCCAGGATCACGTCGGGGGAGTCCGTGATGACACAGTCGACGCCCATCGCCACCAGCGCGCGCGCCCGGGCGGGATCGTTGATCGTATAGACGCTCAACAGATAGCCCGCCGCCTTGATCTCGGCGGCCATCGCGGGAACCAGTTTCTTGCCGTTGGTGTTGACGCCCACGGCGCCCACCGCCTGGGCGCGCGCGCGCCAATCGTCCTTCAATGCGTCGATCAGGATTGCGCGCGGAAACTCCGGTCCGACCTCGAGCGCCGCGGCCAGCGCGGCGTCCTGGAAGCTCGACAGCAGGGGTGTCGGCAGGCGTGTCGGCCAGTGCTTGCGCAAGGCCTCGACCGTGGCGCGCGCCGTCTCGGCCTCGCGACCCCGGCAGGGCTTGATCTCGACGTTGGCGCCCAATCCCTCCTCGGCGAGGCAGGCGATCGCCTCGGCGAAGCTGGGCACGCGCTGGCCGGCGAAGCGCGGCGCCATCCAGGCGCCCGCATCGAGACCCTGGATTTCGGCCCACGGCGTCGCCGCCGCGAGACGGTCGAGACCGGTGGTCCGCCTCAGCGAGTCGTCGTGCATCAGAATGGCCACGCCGTCGCCCGAGAGCTTGACGTCGAACTCGACCCAGCCCGCGCCGCGTCGGCGCGCCTCGCGCAACGAAGCCAGCGTGTTCTCCGGCGCGTAGGTGGCGGCGCCGCGATGGCCGACGACGCGGGGCAGCTCGAGTTGGGGCAGCGACATGCGGCGGACACTACGGGAGCGCCGCGGTCGACGTCCACATTGCGCTTTGCCTTTGGCGGGCGCCCTCCCATAAATGACGCCGATGACGATTCTCGACCGCTTCCGCCTCGACGGGCAGATCGCGCTGGTGAGCGGCGCGGCGCGCGGCCTGGGCTGGGAGATGGCACGGGCGCTCGCCGAGGCCGGCGCGCGGGTCATCCTGCATGGCCGGACCGACACGGCGATCCTGCCGCGCGCCGCCGAGCTCGCGGGCCGCGGCCTGGCTGCCGACACCATCTCCTTCGACATGGGCGACGCGGCCGCGACGGAGCGCGCGATGGACACGGTGCTGGCGCGCCATGGCCATATCGACATCCTGCTCAACAATGTCGGCGAGCGCGACCGGCGCTCGGTGCAGCGGATCACGCCGGAGGATTTCGACCGCCTCGTGTCGGTCGACCTCGGTGCCGTCTATCGCCTGATCAAGCGCGTGATGCCCGGCATGATTGAGCGGCGCCACGGCCGTATCGTCTGCGTCACCTCGATCGTCGATCAGCTGGCGGCGAACGGCTCGCCCTCCTACACCGCCGCCAAGGGTGGCCTCGCCGCGCTCACCCGCGCGCTGGCGGCGGAGCTCGGGCCGCACAACATCACCTGCAACGCCATCGCGCCGGGCTTCTTCGCCACCGAGACCAATTCGACGATGACCCAGGGCGAGTCCGGCGCCCGGCGCGCGCGGCGCGTGCCGTTGAACCGCTGGGCCGATCCGGGCGAGATCGCCGGCGCCGCCTTGCTGCTGGCCTCTCCGGCCGGCGGCTACATCAACGGCCACACCCTGGTGGTCGACGGTGGCATCTCCGCCACCTATGACATGCTGTGATGAGCGATCCACGCCACATCGAGACCGCGCGGCTGTCGCTGCGGCCGATCGACGAGAGCGATCTCGCCGAACTCGCGGCGCTGATGGGCGATCCCGAGGTCGGCGGTCTGCTGCAGCACGGCGTGCTCGACGCCGAGGCGACGCGGCGTCTGCTCGATGGCTACCGCGCGCTCTGGCACGAGAAAGGCTACGGCATGTTCGCGCTACGTCGGCGCGAGGACGGCCGTTTCGCCGGAGTCTGCGGCCTGTGGGACCACCACGACGGCATCGGCGTCGCGACCCGCGTCGCGATCGCGCCCTGGGCCAAGGGGCATGGCTACGCGCCAGAAGCCGGCCTGGCGGTATTGGGCTTCGCCTTCGAGGCGCTGGGCCTCGACACGGTCTGGGCGGTGACACGCGAGTCCAACCCCGACGCGCAGCGCGCGCTGGGAAAGATGGGCTGGACCTTGAAGCTGCGCTATGAGAGCGATGGCAAGGGGCTGCTGCGGTTCAACATGACCCGCGCACAGTGGCTCGCGCGGGGGAAACCGGCATGAGATTCGCTTCGATCGTCCTGGGCCTCGGCATCGCCGCGGCGGCGTCGCCGGCGCTGGCGGCCGGCGGCGCGCCACACATCGAGGGTGCGAAGCTGGGGTTGATCTGGATCCTGCCCTTCGCCGGCATCCTGCTGTCGATCGCGCTGCTGCCGTTGTTCGCGGCGAGCTTCTGGCACCATCACTACGGCAAGGTCTCGGCCGCCTGGGCGCTGGCCTTCGTCGTGCCCTTCGCCGCGATCCATGGCCTGCCGACGGCGCTCTACGAGGTCAAGCACACGCTGGTGCTCGAGTACATTCCGTTCATCATCCTGCTGCTGGCGTTGTTCACCGTCACCGGCGGCATCCGCATCGTCGGCAATCTGCACGGCTCGCCGTCGATGAACACCGCCCTGCTGGCGATCGGCACGGTGCTGGCCGGCTGGATGGGCACGACCGGCGCCTCGATGCTGCTGATCCGGCCGATGATCCGCGCCAACGACGATCGACGACACAAGGTGCACGTCTTCGTGTTCTTCATCTTCCTGGTGTCGAACATGGGCGGCGCGCTGACACCGCTGGGCGATCCGCCGCTGTTTCTCGGCTTCCTCAAGGGCGTGAGCTTCTTCTGGCCGACCACGCATCTGTTCATGGAGATGCTGCTGTGCTGCACCGTGCTGCTGGGCGTCTTCTACGCCCTCGACAGCTACTGGTACCGCAAGGAGGGTCACCTCAAGGTCGATCCGACGCCCGATACGCCGATAAGCCTGCAAGGCGGCGCCAACATCGTGCTGATGATGGCGATCGTCGGCGTCGTGCTGATGAGCGGCACATGGAAGCCGGGCATTACCTGGACGATCTACCATGTCGAGGTCGAGCTGCAGAACATCGTGCGCGACCTGGCCCTGCTGGCCATCACCTTCGCCTCGATGAAGCTGACGCCAAAGGCGACGCGCGACGGTAACGGCTTCACCTGGGGCCCGATCCTGGAGGTCGCCAAGCTGTTCGCCGGCATCTTCCTCACCATCATTCCCGCCATCGCCATCCTCAAGGCCGGCCGCGAGGGCGCGCTCGCGCCGCTGGTGGCGCTGGTGACGCGCGCCGACGGCTCGCCGATCGACGCCTGGTATTTCTGGCTGAGCGGCATCCTGTCGAGCTTCCTCGACAACGCGCCGACCTATCTCGTGTTCTTCAATCTCGCTGGCGGCGACGCGGCCCAACTCATGGGTCCGCTGGCCTCAACCCTGGCGGCGATCTCCTGTGGCGCGGTGTTCATGGGCGCCAACACCTATATCGGCAACGCGCCCAATTTCATGGTCAAGGCCGTCGTCGAGGACGCTGGCATCCGCATGCCGAGCTTCTTCGGCTACATGGCATGGTCCTGCGCCGTGCTGCTGCCGCTGTTCGTGGTGGTGACGCTGATCTTCTTCCTCTGAGTTATTTGTCATCCCGAGCGCAGCGAGGGGGATCCAGGAAAGCGCCTGATTCCCCCTCGCTGCGTCGTGATGACAGTCGCGGCTTCAACGCAGATTGTCGTAGACCGCCTTGGCGATCGGCATCAGCTCGGCGCGCTCGATCTCGCCGCTGATCGCATAGCCCAATGGCCCGTCCAGCCAATAGAACGATCGCACGGCCCCCTCGGTGCGGAACAGGAAGGCCGTCTCGCGGTTGTTGGGATTGCGCGTCATGTAGACGGTGATGCGCCGGCCGGCGCGGTCCTCATACATCAGCTGGCAGGCCGGCCCGTCGATCGCCGACAACAATCTGCCGCCGACCAGGTTCCAGCCGAGCGCCGCCAGATCGGGCGCCGACACCTTGGCGCCCATGCGGCGCGAGAGCCAGGTCACCAGGTGGTCGCGTTCGTTGGCCGCGACCTCGACCGGGTGGCGCTTCTCGACGACGAACACGCGGTGCGCCAGTACCGCCTCGCGCGTCAACGCCACCTCGCGCCTTGTCGGCGGCGGCTCGAACCAGCGCGTGGCGAACCAGCCGCCCGCCGCGCCCACCGCCAGCAGCACGACGGCGGCCGCCGCCTGCCACCACCGCGCCGGCCGCGCCCAGCGACCACGCGCCTCGGCGATCACCTCGGTCAGGCGCGACGGTACCGGTTCGTCGAGCGCCGGATCGTAGAGCGCGCCCAGCAGACGAACCTGCTCGCGCCAGGCCGCGACCTTGGCGCGCGCCTCGGCGTCGGTCTCGAGATACGCCTCGACCGCGCGCCTGCGCTGCGCGTCGAGCCGCTCGTCGACATAGGCGTGCAGGTCGGCTTCCTCGATCGGGCCGTGTCCCGTCCGCTCCTGGGAACTCATACACCACTCCTGGACGCGGCGTTCCGCTCACCGCCGGTCATCCTCAATCGCTCGCGCGCCCGCGACAGGCGCGACATCACCGTGCCGATCGGCACGTCCAGCACGCCAGCGATCTCGGCGTAGGACATGCCTTCCAGCGCCACCAGCAGCAGCACCTGACGGTGCTCCAGCGAGAGGTGGCGCAGCGCCGTCAGCGTCTCGCGCGCCGCCATGCTCTCGATCTGCGAGGCCGGCCGGCCGGGCTCCAGCACGTCGTCGATCGACGCCGCGCGCGGCCGCGACGCCGCGCGGCGGCGGTCGTTGGCGTGCAAGTTGTGCATGATCGTGAACAGCCAGGCGCGCAGATTGCCGGGGCGCCGCCACAGATGCGCCCGCGACAAGGCCCGCTCCAGGCAGTCCTGCACCAGATCGTCGGCCTGCTGCACGTCGCCCACCAGCGCGCGCGCATAGCGGCGCAGCGCGGGCACGTGTTGCGGCAACAGATCCGGCAGGGCGTCCACGACCCCGTACAACCCGACCGGTAGCCGGCGCGTCCAGCGAATACCCGGCGCGCCAAGCTGGTTACCGAATCAACACCACCCCGGCACGGAAATTCCCCGGCGTGTCGATCAAGTCGCGTTCAGGCTGGCAGCGCGGCGGTGATGATGATCTCGATCAGATCGCCCTCGGGCATGATCGACTGCACGAAGGAGCGCACCGGGCCATGGCCACCCGGCATCCAGCTGGCCCACGCCTCGTCGAACGCCGGCTTGTTGTCGTGGTCGGTGACGACGATCTCGGCCTTGACGATACGGGTGCGATCGAGCCCGGCGTCCTTGAGGTAGCCGTCGATGACGCCGAGCGCGCCCAGGGTCTGCGCGCGGATGTCCTGGGTGCGATCGGGTGAGGTCGCCACCGCCCAGAGAAAGCCGCCACCGCCCGGCAAGAGATAGACCGCCACCGACGACTTGCTCGGCAGCGTCCGGTTGGGCACGCGGCTGATGTCGCTCATGTCCAGCGTTCCTACTCCAGCCGGATGCCCGCTTCGGCGATGACCTTTCGCCAGACCTCCGTCTCGCGGGCGATATGGGCCGTCGCGTCCGCCGCGGTGCTGGCCAGCGTCTCCATGCCCTGCTTGGCGAAGGCATCGCGCACCTCGGGCGCGTTCAGCGCCTTGGTCAGGATGCCGTTGAGCGCGCTGACCAGCTCGGGCGGGGTCTTCGACGACACCACGGCGGCGTACCAGTTGGTGGCGGCGTAGCCCGGGAAACCCGATTCGGCGATGGTCGGAATATCGGGATCGAACGGCGAGCGCTTGGCGCCGGTGACGGCCAGCGCCCGGATGCGGCCATCGCGCATGAAGGCGGTCGCGGTCGGCGCGCTGGCGATCAGCGACGGCACGTGGCCGGCGACCAGGTCGTTCATCGCCGGGCCGCCGCCGCGGAACGGGATGTGGTTGAGCTTTGCGCCGCTGCGCGCCTTCAGGAGTTCACCGGCGAGATGGCCGGCGCCGCCGATCCCGGAGGAGCCGTAGTCGATACCTTCCGGCCGTCTGCCGAGCGCCAGGTACTCGGCCAGCGTCTTGGCCGGCACGCTGGGATGCACGACCACGACGTTGGAAAAATCGACCGCCAGGGTCACCGCCGCGATGTCCCTCGGATCGTATCCCACGTCCTTCATGGCGTACGGATTGACCGCCAGCATGCCGACATTGGCCAGCAGGACCGTGTGACCATCGGCCGGCGCGCGTAGCGCCTCGCGTGTCGCGAGATTGCCGCCAGCGCCGGGCTTGTTGTCGACCAGCACGGACAGCCCGGCGCTCTTGGTCATCTCCTGCGCCAGGATGCGGGCGACGATGTCGCCGCCACCGCCCGCCGCGAAGCCGACGATCAGCCTGAGCTGCTTCGACGGGAACGGCTGCGCGCGGCCGACGACAGGCATCGCCAGGCCGGCGGCGGCCGACACGATCAATGTACGCCGACGCATGAATGTCCTCCCGGACCATGCACTTCGAGAGCGACCACCCTAGCGACCCATCAGACGACGCGGAAGTTCTTGAACTGCCAGGGGTCCTTGCGGTCGAGGTCCTCCGGGAACAACTGGCCGCGATCGTGCAGCGGCGTCCAGTCGCTGTATTCGCCGACGACGGGGCCGAGATAAGGCATGCAGATCTCGAGGTGGCGGTCGAAGTCCATGTCGTCGGCCTCGACGATGCCGCGCGCCGGATTCTCGATCGCCCAGATGATGCCCGAGAGCACCGGCGCGCAGACCTGCAGCGAGGTCGCGTTGTTGTACGGCGCCAGCTTGCGCGCCTCCTGGATCGAGAGCTGCGAGCCATACCAGTAGGCGCCCTTCTTGTGGCCCATCAGCAGCACGCCGAGCTCGTCGATGCCGGAGTGAATCTCCTCGACGATCAGGCGCTGGCGCTTCTGCTGGCGCAGATTCTTGCCGGCGATCTCATGCATCGACTTTATCGCCTGGTCGCAGGGGTGGTAGGCGTAGTGCACCGTCGGCCGGTACGCTGCCTTGCCGCCGCGGCCGCGCAGGGTGAAGTAATCGGCGATCGAGATTGACTCGTTGTGGGTGATGATGAAGCCGTGAAACGGCCCCTCCTTCGGCGTCCAGGTGCGCACGCGCGTGAGCAGGCCGGGCCGGTTCAGGTAGATCGCCGCGTCGCAGCCGAATTTGTGGCGTTTGCCGTCCGCGGGCAGCGCCTTCTCGTGCGTGCCCCAGCCCATCTCGGCCGGCTGCGAGCCTTCCGAGACGAAGCCGTCGATCGACCAGGTGTTGACGAACTCGCCGACCTCTTTTGGCTTGGGCGAGACCTGGGTGTCGCGCTCGGCGATGTGGATCACCTTCACGCCCAGGCGCTGGGCCAGGCGACCCCAACCCTCGCGATCTGTCGGCACTTTCGCGCGCAAGCCGGTGTCCTTCGCCAGGTTGACCAGCGCCTGCTTGACGAAGTGCGAGACCAGGCCCGGGTTGGCGCCGTGCGCGATCACCGCAGTCGGCCCGCCGCGATACTTCGGGCGCAGCTTCAGCGCCGCCTCGCGCAGCGCGTAGTTCGAGCGCTGCGAGACCGAGAGGTTGGGGTCGGTATAGCCGCCCGGCCACGGCTCGATGCAGGTGTCGATGTAAAGCGCGCCCTTCTCCTGGGCGAACTCGATCAGCGCCGTCGAGGCGACCTCGACCGACAGGTTGACGATGAAGTCGCCCTTGCTCACCAGCTTCGATAGCTCCGAGCGGTAGTTGGCGCGCGTCAGCCGCTTGCGGATGAAGGTGATGCCGTACTTCTCGAGCTCGGGCAGGCCGCCGCGATCCTCGGCCGAGATCACCGTGATCTGCTTCGGCTTGATGGCGATATGGCGCAGGATCAGCGGCATCACGCCCTGGCCGATCGAGCCGAAGCCGATCATCACCATGCGGCCGCCGAACGCGACCTCCTTCTTCGACTTGCGGGGAGCGGCCATCGAAGGTCTCCGGAAATAGCGGGTGGGCGGGGAAACTGAAACGCCGACGGGGCCTTTTTCAAGGCCCCGTCGTCGCAGACCGTGTGGGCTACTGGATTAGATGCAGTAGGTCTTCAAAGGCGCGAAGCCGTTGAACGCCACCGACGCGTAGGTGGTGGTGTAGGCGCCGGTCGAGAGGATCTCGACCTTGTCGCCCACCTTCAGCGCCAGCGGCATCTTGTACTCGGTCTTCTCGTACAGGATGTCGGCGCTGTCGCAGGTCGGGCCGGCGAGCACCACCGGGCCCGAGCGGCCGCCCGCCGGGTACGGCGTGGTGATGCGGTACTTGATGCTCTCGTCCATCGTCTCGGCCAGGCCGCCGAACTTGCCGACGTCGAGATAGACCCAGCGCTTGCGGTCGTTGGCCGACTTGCGCGAGATCAGCACCACCTCGCTCTGAAGCACGCCGGCGTCGCCGACCATCGAGCGGCCCGGCTCGATGATCACCTCGGGCATGCGGTTGCCGAAGTGCCGCACCAGCGCGCGCTGCACCGCCTCGCAATAGGCCTCGACCGGCGCCACGTCCTTGCGGTAGCGCGCGGGGAAGCCGCCGCCGAGATTGACCATCTTCAGGTCGATGCCGGTCTCGGCGAGCGCGTAGAACATCTGCGAGACCTGCGCGAGCGCGCGGTCCCACTGGTCGAGGTCGGTCTGCTGAGAGCCGACATGGAAGGAGACGCCGTAGGCCTCCAGGCCCATGTCGTTGGCGCGTTTCAGCAGGTCGCGCGCCATGTCGGGCGCGCAGCCGAACTTTTTCGACAGCGGCCACTCCGCACCGTCGCAATCGACCAGCACGCGGCAGAACACGCGTGCGCCCGGCGCCGAGCGGGCGAGCTTCTGCAGCTCCGCCTCGCTGTCGAAGGCGTACAGGCGCACGCCGTTCTGGTGCGCCCAGGCGATGTCCTTCTCCTTCTTGATCGTATTGCCGAAGGAGATGCGCTCGGCGCCGACGCCCTGCGCGAAGCACAGCTCGATCTCGCCGCGCGAGGCGGTGTCGAAGTTCGAGCCGAGCTTGCCCAGGCGCGCGAGCACCTCGTTCGCCGGGTTCGCCTTCATGGCGTAGAAGATCTTCGCCTGCGGCAACAGCTCGCGCATGCGGCGGTAGTTGAACTCCACCACGTCGAGATCGACCACCAGGCAGGGGGTCTCGGGTTGCTTGTCGGCGAGGAAACGTCGGATACGGTCGGTCATTTCGAAAGAACCAGCCTCAAACGGGGTGCGGAGGACCGCGTCGCGGCGCCAGGCGCCGGAACACGACGGACCAACACTCCCGGGTCATCCCTGGGGATGCGCTACCGGGAGCGGCACATACTCGAGAGAGGGTTCTTCCGACCGAACAACAGGCCGTAGCCCGAGGGCTCGAGCGTGAAGGTCAGTCCGACAATGGGCGGGTGCTTCCGCCCCGCACGGATCGTATGCATGACAAAGGTCCCTTTCGGCGCCGGTCTATTGCCGGCATTTCCAAGAAGGACGCTTTCCGTCGTTGCATAACCACTAATGGGCCATAGGCACGTGCGTGGGCGTCTAAGGAATGCAGATACGCCGATTGCGCCACGACGCAAGTGAGAATCGACTCACATCCGTAAATTTCTGTGTCCAGCGTGGCGCGTTCGCCACACTCGTCCGCTCAGCCGCCGCCGGGCGGCGCGCCGGCGGCCGGCAGGCGGATCGCCGCGGCGACTCCGGTCAGCACCACGAGCAGGAAGGCGGCGCAGGCGAGCGCCCAGGCGGTGCCGACCTGCGAGGCGACGACGCCCCACGCCGTCTGGCCCACGGCCAGGCTGCCGAAGAAGACGAGCTGGTGCACCGCCATGCCGCGGGCGCGCACCCAGGACGGCAGATGGTGCTGGGTGGCGACGTTGTTGTTGGCGTTGACGATCATCCAGCAGCCGCCGGCCAGCGCCAGCGCCAGCCCGACGACGATGGCGTTGGCGATCATCGCCGAGATCCCCATGCCGAAGGCGACCGCCAGCATCGCCACGAGGTTGGCGCGGTCCGAGCCGAACCATCTGTTGAGCCGCGGGATCAGCATGGTACCCAGCACCGCGCCGACGCCGAAGCTGGAGAACAGCACGCCATACTCGGCGGCGTCGAGCTGGAGGCGATCGCGGCCGGTGAGCGGCAGCAAGGTGGCGAAGGCGCAGGAGGGGATGAAGAAGCACACCGCGCGCGCCCAGATCGCCCACAGCGCGGGCGTGGCGCGGATGAACTGGATGCCGCTGCCGAAGGCGGCGATGAAGCCCTCGCGGCGCTGCGCGGCGCTGGCCTCGGGTGGCCGCTTCCAGGTGAACACGGCGAAGATAACGCCGGCGAAGGTGGCGGCGTTGATGGCGAAGAGCGCGAAGGTCCCGGCCACGCCCTGCAGGATCTGGCCGATCACCGGGCCAATGGTGCGGCCGAAATTGAAGCCGGCGCTGTTGAGCGCCACCGCGCCGGGCAGGTAGCGTCGGCCGACCATTTCAGGCACGACGGCGTGCCAGACAGGCCCGTTCATGGCGTTACCGATGCCCATGCAGAACATCACCGCGATCAGGTTCCAGGCGCTCAAGAGCCCGGTGAACGCCAGCACCGCCAGCACGGCCGACGCCAGCATCATCCACAGCTGCGTGACGATCAGGTATTTGCGCCGGTCGAAGCGGTCGGCGAGCACGCCGGCGAGGAAGCCGAACAGGAACACAGGACAGGTGCCAGCCGCCGCCAGCAGCGCCACGAACATCTCGCGGTGGTCGTGCGGCGCCAGCTCGGTCATCACCCAGCCGGCGCCGGCGGTCTGCATCCAACCGCCGATATTGGAGAGCACGTTGCCGCACCACAGCCGACGGAACGCCGGAATGCGCAACGGCGACCAATATGTCAGTCGCTCGTCAGCCGCGACGGCGGAGGTCGGTTCGGAGTCGGGGGTGGCCATGCCGGGTCGAGACTCGGCTGAGGAATCGGGCGGCATCGCGACGAGGCGGCACTGTAGCCACCGCGCTCCGTCCTGTCATGGTTGGCCCGCGCATGGCGGCCCCGAGTCATGGTGCTGAGCGCCGTCATCCTCGCCGCCGGACGCGGCGCGCGGCTGGCGCCGCTCACCGACCAGCGGCCGAAATGCCTGTTGCCGGTCGGTGGCCGCGCCATCCTCGATCGACAGCTCGATGCGCTGGCCCGCGCCGGCGTGCATGAGGTCGCGGTCGTCACCGGCCACGCCGCCGAGACGGTGGAGGCGCACCTCGCCGCGCGGCCGGGTGTCCTGAGCGTGCGAAACCTCGACCATGCGACGACAGACAATCTCGCGAGTTGCCACGCCGCGCGCGACCATTTCACCGACGATTCGACCCTCCTGCTCAACGGCGACGTGCTGTTCGAGGACGGCGTGCTCGGCGACCTGCTGACGGCCGCGCCGGTGCCGATCCTGATCGCGATCGACCGCAAGCCGCTCTACGATGCCGACGACATGAAAGTCGTGACCACGGACACAAGGCTCAGCCGCATCGGCAAGCACCTCGCCCAGGCCGATGGCGAGGCGATCGGCGTCACGCTGTTGCGCGGCGCGGGCCGCGCCCTCTTCCTGAGCCAGGTGGCGACACGCCTCGCCGAGCCCGGCGGCGAGCGTGCGCTCTATCCCGAGGCGCTCGATGCGCTGGCCCGACGGGACCAAGTCGGCGTGCGCTCGATCCACGGCCGACGCTGGATCGAGATCGACACCGCCGATGACCTCGCCGCGGCCGAGACCATGCCATGGCGATGAACCGCAAGGACCGCCGGCGCGCCAAGGCGATGGGCGACCCGGTGCCGGCGCGCGAGGATCGGCGGGTGACCATCACGGTCGGCCCGGCGACCTGGAGCGTCCGGCTCTTCGCTCTGTTCGGCGCGCTGGGCGGCTTGGCCGTGGGCGTCTCGCTGTTCGGCGCCGAGTTGACGTCGGGCTCGCGCGAGATCGTGGCCGAGGCCGCCGGCAAGTGCCTGGGCGCGGTCGTGCTCGGCGCCATCGCCGGCGCCTTCATGGCGATCGGTCGCAACGTCGCCCAGCGCTGAGCCGGGCGCGCACCAGCGCCAGATCCTCGGGCGTGTCGACATCGATCGCCGCGTCGGCGTCGTCGAGCACGACCGGCGCGATGGCCGCGTGGGCGCGATGCGACAGCAAGGCGAAGGCGGCCGCAAGGTCGAGACGGCGCAGCGCGTAACGCAGCAAGGTCGTCGGCCCGATCCGCGCCGCCAGCCGCACCGGGTTCTTGCGCTCGGCCTCGAGGCCGACCCAGAAGGTGGCCGCCGCCGCGCTGCGCGGGCCGGCGAAGGCGTAGAGGTTGGCGCTGCAATAGTCGCCGTCGGCGAGTCGATAGAAGGTGCGGCGCGTCGGCCCGGACGCGACGGCGCGGCGCGGCACCACGCCGACGGCGATGTCGTAGGCGCGCGGCACGCCGGCGCAGAATGCCTCGATGAGCGCCGGCGACAACAGCCCGTGATCGGCGGTCGTGACCAACAGCGACGGCGTCGTGCCCAGCGCCAGCGCCACAGTGGCGGCGGGCGACGCTGCGATCGGCACGATCGTGGCGCCCTCAGCCGCGTGTGCGACATCGGCCTCCTCGGTCGCGACCATGATGTCGGCGACGGCGCTCGCGGCGCGCAAAGCATCGAGGACCCAGGCGATCAGCGGCCGGCCGCCAACCTGAGCCAACGCCTTGTGGGCGATTCCTTCGGACGTGGCTACCGGATCCGTGACCCCGCGTCGGCCGGCGAGCACCAGAGCCGTGTAGCGTTTGGCCGTCACACCCGCTCGACGCGCATCAGGACGCTGCCGCCGATGCTGGCGAAGGCCAGCACCGGCGTCCAGGCGGCGACCATTGGCAGGATCGCGCCGCCCTCGCCCAGCGCCAACGCCAGGCCGTCGGTGATGAAATAGAGAAAGCCCAGCGCCACGCCGACCACCAGCCGGCCGCCGATGCTGGCGCCGCGCATGCGCGCCTGGGCGACGGGCGCGGCGAGCAGCAGCATGACCACGATCACGGCCGGGATCGCCAGGCGCCGCTGCAGCCACGTGTCGTAGACATGCGGCTGGCGCGCGCCGATCGCCTGGCCGTCGCGCAGTGCGATCAGCTGCGCGGCGGTGAACTGCGCCGGGCTGGCCGTCAGATTGTGGAAGTCGCCCGGCGCGAGCGCCGTCGGCCAGAAGCGCTCGGCCAGCGGCTCGGAGCGCGGCGCCACCGGATCGATGGTCTGGACGACGACGTCGATCAGCCGCCAGCCGCCGGTCTCGTGGCGCGCGCCACGGGCGAAGATCCGCTCGACCAGGTTGCCCTGGGCGTCACGCCGCATCAGCGAGATATCGGCGAGGTAGCGGCCCTCGCGATGCACCGCCTCGACCCGCACCAGGTACGGCGCGTCGCGCAGCCATAGGCCACGGCCGCCTTCGACGGTCGAGCCACCCGGCCGTTCGACCTCCTGCGCCGCCAACGTGGCGCGGCCCCAGGGCACCAACTGGTCGCCGATGACGAAATGCGTCGCCGCCACCACCGCGGCCGCCGGCAGCAGCAGCACGACGATTCGCACGAAGGAGAGGCCGGCGCCCTTGAAGGCCAGGATCTCGTTGGCCTGGGCGAGGCCGAGCAAGGTGATCAGCGCCGAGACCAGCACCGCTAGCGGCAGGATGGTGTTGGCGTGGTCGGGCAGGCGGCAGACCATGTAGCGCGCCACCGAGACGACATCGTAGCCATAGCGCTGCTCGATCGTGTCGACGGAGTTGAGCGCGTCGAAGAGCGTAATCAGCAGCGCCGCGCCGCTCAGCACCAGCGCGAAGCGCGACAGGAACCGGCGGCAGAGATAGCGCAGCGCGACTCCCATCATGCCCTGCCCGGCCGGCGACCCAGCGCGCGTAGCGCCGCCATCGCGTCGCGGCGGCGCCGGTCGATGGCCCCGAGCATGATGGAGATCGCATTGTCGCGCGGACTCTCGGCGACGACGCGGAAGGCCCACACCGCCAGCCCCGCCATCCCCAGGAAGGGCAGCCACAGCGAGACAATCGGCGAGACCTTGCCGAGATCGGCGGCTTTCTCGCCGAAGTTCAGCCCGTAATGGAAGATCGCGATCAGCGCGATGCCGAAGGCCACGCCCGCCACCCGCTGGCCGCGCGGCGCGGCGAGGCCCAGCGCCAGCCCGAGGATCGGCATGAAGAAGGTCGAGATGGTGCGCACCAGCCGCGCGTGGATCTCGGTCCGGATGCGGTACGGCTTCACATCGAGCGTGCGCTCGCGCGCCTGCCCGAACAGCTCGGGCAAGGTGAGTTCGCGCTCGGCGTTGCGCGGCCGGAAGGCGGCGGCGCCGGTCAGCTCCAGCGGCAGGTCGAGCCTGTCGAAGGACAGCACGCTCAGCCGCCCGGCGTCGGCCGGCGTGTCGAGCCGACGGCCGTCGCGCAGCTTGAGCAGGACGCTGAAATCCTCCGGCACGCGCGCGGCGGTACCGCTTTGCGCGGTCATGATCTCGACGACGCCCTCGGGCGTGACCTTGTGGATGAACACGCCTTTCAAGGTGAGCCCGCGGTCGACGATGTCGTCGACGACGATGGTGTAGTCACCGAAGCGATTGAAGGTGGCACCCTTCTCGATCGCCAGGTCGACCATCGAGGAGGTCGCGACATAGAGCAGCGCGCGGTATTGGTAGCGCGTGTGCGGCTGCAGCCAGCCGGTGGTCGCGAACATCGCCAGGCTAAGCATGAAGGACAGCCCGAGCAGCGGCCACAGCAGGCGGTTGAGGCTGATGCCCGACGATTGCAGCCCGTCGAGCTCGCCGTCGGCGCTGAGCCGTGTGGCGGCGATCATCACGCCCAGGAAAAGCGCCAGCGGCAGGGCGACGCCAAGATAGTGCGGCACCAGATTGGCCAGCAGCTTCAGCACCAGGACGATCGGCCCGCCCTGATTCACCAGCATGTCCATGATGCGGACCATGCGCTCCAGCAGGAGCGCCAGCAGCGCGATCAGCAGGGCGGCGCTGAGCGGCATCAGGGTGCGCGCCAGGACGTAGCGGTCGAACACGGTGGCCGACAGCGGCCCCCGCCTGTCCTTGCCGCCTGTTGCGATGCCCGTGACCGTCATAGGCGGCAGTTTACCTCAACTCCGGAGACCCCGATCGCTCGCGCCGCCACGACGGTCGAAATGACATGGTTTGATGGAGTTGAATCGATTGCGCCGAAGTCATAAAATCATGCCATATCAATAACTTAATGGATATTCGGACAGTATGTCGCGTCACCCCCCTGTCAGGCCGCGACCGCCGGTGTCGGTGAGCGCAGGTGAAAACGGTTGCCGGTGTCGCAGCCAGAGAGATCGGGGCGGATCGAGCGCACCTCGACGTCGAAGCGCCAGCCGCCATCGGGATCGCGCTCGACGCCGATCATGTTGTAGCCGCCGGCGCCGTACTTGCTGGCGGGGTGCGCCGAGGTCGATGCCACGCCCAGCACTGGCACCGGCCCCTGGGGCGACTCGATGCGGCCCAGCATGGTGCGGTGCATGTGGCCGTGCAGTACGAGGTCGGCGCCGACCCGGGCGATCGCCTCGCGCACCGCGCGCTGGTCGCTCAGCTCCTTGTGCCGGCTGGCGCCGCCGATCTGCGGCGGATGGTGGATCAGCACCACCCGGCACAGGTCCCGCAGGTCGCGCATCATCGCCTCGAAGCGTGCGAGCTGAGCGGCGCCGACCTCGCCCGTGGCGATCAGCGGCGCGCGCGGCAGCGCCGTGCTCAGCCCGATGAAGGCCACGCAGCCGCGCCGGCGCAGCAGCGGGAAATCGTCGCGCGAGGCCGGCGGCGCGGCACCGTCGCCCGCCATATAGGCGCCCCACAGACCCTGCGACGTCGCCCACGGGACGGGCACGTAGGCGTCGTGGTTGCCGGGCACCAGCGTGACATCCTCGGGCCGGCCGAGCTCGCGCAGCCAGGCCGCCGCCTGCCGGAACTCCGCCGCGGTCGAGATGTTGGCGATGTCGCCGGTGACGGCGACATGGTCGGGCGCGGCGCGGCGCAGATCCGTCACGGCGGCCGCCAGCGCGTCCGGCGCATGGATGCGCCGCCGCCGATAGCGCCACGACAGCCAGCCGGTCATCCGCTTGGAGAGCAGCTCGCGCATGCGCACGTCCGGCAGGGGCAGATGCGGGTCGGAGAGATGCGCGAAGCGGAACATAGGGGCTAGATCGGGCGCGCCGCCTTGCGGGTCAAGCGCTTCTTGCCTACAGGGATTCCAGGCAAGCGATCCGGGGACCCTTGAACGACGTCAGCCTGAGCGTACGACTGATCGGCGCCGAAGGGCCGCGCCTGTTCTCGCGCACGGCGCTGGAACGCGCGCGGCGGATGTTCGCCGGCCTCGACGTCGCCGACGCGTCGGCCCCGATGCCGACCAGCGGCCGCCTTCTGCTGCTGCGCGCGGACCACGTCCTCGACGACGCTCTGGCCGGGCCGCTCGCGGCGGCGCGCGATCTCGCCCTCGCCTCCTCGAACACGCCGGGCGTCGCCGCGATCGCCATCGACGCCGCGCGCGTCGCGGAAGGCCGGACCCTGCTCGACGGCACGTCCGACGACTGCGCGCGCGCCGGGCTCGCCACCGTGACGCCACCACAGCTGGCCGGCGCCTATCGTGCCAAGCTGCGCAACCGTGTGCCGCCCTACGCCCTGTCGAGCCGCGCGATGGCGCCGCGCGCGGTCGAACGCGTCATGTACGACGCGACCTACAAGGGCATCACCGATGTCGTGACCAAGTATGTCTGGCCGACGCCCGCCTTCCTGGTCACGCGCTGGTGCGCGGCGGCACGTATCACGCCCAACGCCGTGACGGTGGTGAGCTTCCTCTGCGTGCTGGCGGCGACGGTTCTGTTCGCGACCGGCTGGTATCTGTCCGGGCTGCTGGCGGCCTGGGCGATGTGCTTCCTCGACACGGTCGATGGCAAGCTGGCGCGGGTGACGCTCGCGTCGTCGAAGCTCGGCGACGCGCTCGATCATGGCACCGACCTGCTGCATCCGCCGTTCTGGTGGTACGCTTGGTACGTCGGCCTCGCGCCGACAATCCCGCCGCACATGGACATCGCGGTCTGGATCGTGATCGCAGGCTACGTCTTGGGCCGCGCCCAGGAAGGCCTGTTCCTCGCCGCCTTCCGCTTCGAGATGTTCGGCTGGCGCCCGCTCGACGCGCTGTCGCGCCTGATCACGGCGCGCCGCAATCCCAACCTCATCCTGCTGAGCGTCGCGACGTTGGCCGGCCGGCCGGATCTCGGGTTGGCTGCTGTCGCCGTCTGGACCCTGCTCTGCCTGGCGTTCCACGGCGTGCGCATCGCGCAGGCTTTCGCCGCGCGCGCCATGGGCCGCGCCGTGACGCCCTATCTGGCGGACGCGTGACGGCCGGCCGCGTCCAGGCTCCCGACCACGACGGCGCGCGCGTCGCGCTGCTTCGGCTGGTCGAGACGGAGGCCGAGCAGCGCATCGGCGAGGCGGCCATGGCGATCAACCAGGCGCTGCTGGCGCGCTTCAAAGGCGGCGCGCTGGCGACGTTGTTCTATGGCTCCTGCCTGCGGACGCCGACGGCTGGCCCGGGCGATGATCGTATTCATGACTTCTACGTCGTGGTCGACGACCTGCGGGCCGCCAACCGCGGCGCGCTCGCCGCCTGGGGCAATCGCGTGCTGCCGCCCAACGTCTTCCGCCTCGAGCTCACCACCGACGCCGGCAGGCTGCGCTGCAAGTACGGCGTCGTCGGCCTGGCGCAATTGCGCCACGCCGTATCGACGGAGGCCCGCGATTCGTATTTCTGGGCGCGGCTCTGCCAGCCGACGGCGGTGCCCTTCGCGCGCGGCGCGGCGATGCGACGCGAGATCGTCGCCCTGCTGGCCGAAGCGGTGGCCACGGCGGCGGCCGCGACCGCGCCGTCCTTCGGCCGACGCTTCACGCCCCGCGAGCTATGGCGGCGCGTGTTCGCCGACAGCTACGGCCGCGAGCTGCGGCCGGAGAGCGCCGAGCGCGTCGCCTCGCTGCACGACCTGCAGGCCTCACGCTTCACCGTCGTCACGCGCTTCGCGCTCGACGCCGCGGGCTTCACCGTGGAGCGGAGCGACGACGACGGCTTTCGCCTGCTGAGCGCGCCGCCGCCGCCCCGCCTGTCGCGCGCCCGCGGCAAGTTGATGAGCGCTCTCAGACTGTCGAAGGCCGCCTTCACCTTCGAGGGCGGCGCCGATTACCTGGTGTGGAAGATCGAGCGCCACGCCGGCAAACGACTGGCGATCACGCCATGGCAGCGACGTCACCCGCTGCTCAGCGCGCCGCTATTGGCGTGGCGCTGGTGGCGATCGGGTGCTTTTCGCTGACGTGACGCCGAGAAGGCCGCGCGGCGGCCTCTTCAGGGTGGAGCCGGGATCTAGCCGACGGCGGCGCGCTTCAGCGGCTTGAGCAGGCCGAAGCTGGTCCCGAGCCTGACGAAGGTGTCGACCACCTGCTCGAGCTGCGCCTTGCTGTGCGCCGCCGACAGGCTGCACCGCATCAGCGGCACGCCGCCGGGCGTGGCCTGCAGGCCGGCGATGTTGACGTAGACGCCTTCGTCGAGCAGCGCGCGCCACAAGGCGATCGCGGTCGGCAGGTCGGGCAACTGCACCGCCACCACCGGACCGTGCTGCGGCCCCAGGGTGAAGCCGGCCGCCGCCAGCCCGTCGTACAGCGTGGCGACATTGGCCCACAGCTTGGTCTTCAGCTCCGGCCGCGCGCGCACGACACGCAAGGCGGCGCGCACCGAGGCGACGATGGACGGCGGCAGCGAGGCCGTGAACATGTAGGCTCGTGTCGCCAGTCTAAGCACGTCGAAGCCGTCGTGGTTCGACACCGCGAAGCCGCCGATGGCGCCCAGCGTCTTGGAGAATGTGCCGACGACGAAGTCGACCTCGTCGAGCACGCCGACCTCTTCCACCAGGCCGCGGCCATGCTCGCCCAGCGCGCCCAGCGAATGCGCCTCGTCAACCATGATGTAGGCGCCGTGCCGCTTGGTGACGGCCACGAACTCCTTGAGCGGCGCGGTGTCGCCCAGCATCGAGTAGATGCCCTCGACCACCACCAGCTTGTTGCCCTTCTCCTTGTCGAGGCGGCGCAGGCGCGCCTCCAGGCTGGCCGGGTCGTTGTGCTTGAAGCGGATGATCGTCGCCTGGGTCTGCTTGCAGGCGTCGTAGATCGAGGCGTGGCTGTCGGCGTCGATGATCAGGTAGTCGCCTTCGCCCACCAGGGTCGAGATCAGGCCGAGATTGGCCTGGTAGCCCGTGGTGAAGACCATGCAGTGCTTCATGCCGTAGAAATCGGCGAGCTCGCGCTCCAGGTCGGTATGGTCGGTGTAGCTGCCGTTGAGGATGCGCGAGCCGGTCGTGCCCGTGCCCTCCGCCTTGGTCGCCTCGACGGCCGCCTCGATGCAGGCCGGATCGAAGGTCAGGCCGAAGTAGTTGTTGGTGCCGACCAACAGGGTGCGCTTGCCGTTGATGATCGCCTCGGTGGGCGACAGCACGCGCTCCATCGTCACGCCGATCGGGTCGGCGCCGCTGGCCTGCACGCCGCGGTAGAAGTCGAGCAGCTGCGCGTGGCGATCGAACAGGCCCATGATCAGCGCTCCCCGCGGATCTTCAGAACCGTGTCGGTCAGCTCGTCCACCGTGTGTATCTCCGCGACGACATTCAACGGAATGGAGATGTCGTAGGTGTCCTCCAGCTCCATCACCATGTCCATCACGGCCAGCGAGTCGATGTTCAGATCCTTGGTGATCACGGTGGCGCCCGTGATCGGTCGAGCATCGGTGCGGAACGGGTCGAGTCGACGGCAAATGTCCGCCCGGACCTCGTCGCGCGAGACGGAGGGCGCGTCACTCATGGCTTCGTCCGCAAACTCGTAAACCTTGAACTTGTGGCTGGCGCGCATTTCGGCCACTCCGGAGGGGGTTCGTTTGCGACATAGGACAAAAGCTCGCCGAATCAGGCCACTAACATATTATTAACCGTTATTACATCGGCTAAGGGACAGGCTTTCGCTTACAACCAGCGATGCGCCCGATACCACTCAACCGTCTCTGTGAACCCGGTCCTGAGGTCGATCGCCGGCCCCAGCTGCAGCCAGTCAGCCAAGCGGCGGTCGCGAACGGACCAGTCGGGATGCAGGAGCTCCCGAACCTTGCCTGACGACACTATCGCAGGCCGCCCGCGTAAGCGAGCGGCAAATTGCTGCGCCGCAGCATAGCCGCCCAGCACTCGATGCGGCAGTTTCGCTATGCGAACCCTATGGCCCATCACGTCGGCCGCCATCGCCGCTAACGAGCGCAGGGTATGGCCGCCCTGGGTGCCGTCGTCGATCTCGTAGACGCCATCGGCCGGCGGCCGCTCGACGATGGCGGCCAGCGCGGCGCACAGGTCGCGCACGTGGATCATCGCCACGCGGCCGTCGGTGCCTGAAGGCACCATCGACCAGCCGCGCGCGGCGGCCTTGAAGAACACCAGGGTTTCGCGATCACCCGGCCCGTAGACAGCCGGGGCGCGCACGATGACGCGCCGTTGCCGGGGGCCGAGCGCCGACAGGCCGTCCTCTCCGGCCCGCTTCGTGGCGGCGTAGGTCGACAGTGACGGCTCGCGGGCGGCCAGCGAGGACACCAGGACGAAGAGCGCGTCGGGCCGGGCGCGACGCGCGGTGCCCTCGGCGAGCGCGGCGACGGCATCGACGTTGACGGCGCGGAAGTCGGCGTCGGCCAGCGCCTTGATCGCGCCGGCGAGGTGCAGAACGACATCCACGCCTTCGACGAGGCGTTCGAGCGCCGCTCTCTCGCGCAGATCGCCGGGTTGCAATTCGATGGGTGGATCGCAAGCCGGCAGCGAAGGCAGGCCGCGCACCAGCAGGCGTAGACGATGCCCGCGCGCAGCGAGCAACCGGATCAGATGCTGGCCGATGAAGCCGGTCGCGCCGGTGACCGCGACCAGGCGGCTCATGTCGCTGCGGGCACCGGCCGGCGGCCGCCGTTGGCGTATTCGCCGGCGAGATAGCGCGTGCGCGCACGCGAACGACTGAGCTTGCCTGAGGACGTCATCGGCAGGCCGATCGACGGCGACAGCAGCTGTACGACGCAGTCGACGCCGACGGTCTCCTTGACGATCTGCTGCGCGGCGCCGATGAGCGCCGTGCGCGCCTCTTCCTGCGCGGGCCAGGCGTTGACGACCACGACGATGCTTTCGGCGCCGTCCTCGGCGTCGATCGAGAAGGCGCAAACGTCGCCGCGCCTCAGCTGCGGCAGCTCTTCGACCGACCACTCGATGTCCTGCGGCCAGATGTTGCGGCCGTTGACGATGATCAGATCCTTGGCGCGGCCGGTCACGACGAGCTGACCGTCGAGCCAGTAGCCGAGATCGCCGGTGTCGAGCCAGCCATCCTTCAACGCCTCGGCGCTGGCTTCGGGCGCCTCGAAATAACCGGCCATGATGCTCGGTCCCTTGGCGAAGATGCGACCGACGCGCCGCTCGGGCAGGACAGCGCCGGCCTCATCGCGAATCTCGACGGGATGCTCGGGCAGCGGCAGACCGCAAAGCACGAACGCACGCGACGACTCCGACGGGGCCACCGCGCGCGCGACGCGGTCCTCGGACAGCTGCTGGCGATCGACGGTGTCGACATGAAAGCCGTCGCCGCGCCGGCCGAAGCTCAACGCCAGGCAGACCTCGGCCATGCCGTAGCTCGGCATGAAGGCGCCCGTGTCGAAGCCAGCGGGACCGAAGCGCGCGGCGAAGCGAGCCAGCACGCTGGGCTGGATCATGTCGCCACCGATACCGGCAATGCGCACGCAACTCAGGTCGAGGCCGTCGAGCGACTGCGTCTGCGCCCGACGCGTCGTCAGGTCGTAGCCGAAGCTCGGGCTATAGGTGATCGAGCTGCGCCGCTGCGAGATCAGCGACAGCCATTGCATCGGCCGCCGCGCGAAGTCGCGTGCGCTCAGGTAATCGATCGAGCGCTGCGCCGCCATCGGCGCCAGCATGAAGCCGATCAGGCCCATATCGTGATAGAGCGGCAGCCAGCTTGTGACGTGGTCGCGCGGGCCGATCGCCAAGCCGTGATCGCCGATCTGGCCGGCGATATTGGCCATCAGCGCGTCCTGGCGGATGTCGACGCCGAGCGGAAAGCGCGTGCTGCCGGAGGAGAATTGCAGATAGCAGCGCTCGCCCGCGCCCCACGGCCGCAGATCGACGGGCTTCTCGGGCAACGCCTCGAACGTGCTCATCGCTCCGACCAGGCGCGCGGCGGAGCCCTCGGCGGCGGTCGTGAGATAGCCGGCGAGCTCGTCCGTGGCCAACGCCGCCACCGCGCCCGAAGCGGCGAGCTGGCGCCGCAGCTGATCGAGATAGGCGTCCTTGCCGCCCAGCCCGGCCGGCAACGACACCGGCACCGGCAGCAACCCGGCGTACTGCGCGCCGAAGAACGACACCATGAAGCCGGGCCAGGTATCGGCGGTGATCAGCAGCCGTTCGCCGCGCGCGAAGCCGGCGCCGATCAGGCGGCGCGCGAAGACGTGGGCGCGCTCGCGCAGCTCGCCCCAGGTCATCGTCGCGGTGAGCCGTCCGCGCGGATCGAAGAAGTTCACGCCGGTCTGCCCGCGCGCCGCGTAGTCGAGCATCTCCGGCACGCTGGCGAAGCCGGCGCGGCGGTAGGGCAAGGTCGTATTGGCGGTGGCGGTGGGGGTCATCCGCGCGTCGTTGGCGAATCGGGAACGCGCCGGGCGACGCCCGGCAAAACGGCGCGCGGTGTAGCAGATGGGCCGCCGAGCGACAAGGCGAGCCACATGTGCCGCCTACAGCGGGTTTGTTTCAGTTTGTTTCAGGATCAGCGCGCGAATGCGGGCCACAGTCTCCATTAGATCATCGGGCGGCGGCGCGCGATGCGACGGCTCGGCGCCGCCGAGCAGGCCGACATGCCCGCCCGCCAGCAGCGCGCGCCACAGGCTCGGCATGTCGCGCGGCCGCTCCCACAATCCCAAGGACTGCGTGGCGCTCACCAGCGCGCGCGGCAGCGCCGCGTCGAGCCCGCGCGCGAGAAGCGACAGCGGCGCGCGGGCGAAAGGCAGCGGCGCGATATCCACCGGACGCCCCGTCGACAGCGCGTCGGCGATCATCGAGGCGCTGTCGCCGGTGACGACGATGCGCGCCGCCGACGACAGCGCCTCGCCATAGTCCGCATCCGTCGCACCCAGCATCTCTGCGATCGCGCGCGGCGTGCGCCGCGAGGCGACGACAAGCAGCTTCAGGCCTTCACGGGTCGCGAGCGAGCGCGCGTCCGCACCGATGCGCCGCGCCTCGGCGATGCCGAAAGCCAGCGGCGGCGCCGGCCCGCCAACCAGCAGCACGACATGATCACCGCTTCGCCGTTCGACGCGCCGGCGATTGAACGGCAATCGCGCCGCCAGCACGTTCGATCGCGGTGGCGGCCGATACTGCGGCATGCCGATCACCAGATTGACCGCGCCGTAGGGCGCCCATGGCCGGCCGAGATTGACCAGCCGCGTTCGACCACCGCTGGCGCGCCGGATCCAGCGCGCGATCGGCGTACCGCGCCGACCCGCCCACATCACGAGATCGGGCCAGGGCGGCGCGAACACCGCTCGCGACGACAGCAGGCTCGCGCCGAGCAGCAGATTGGGCACGTCGCGCCAGCGATTGGTCTCGAGCGCGATCTCGCGTGCCGGCCAGCCGAGCGCGTCGGCCAGCACGCGAAGCTGCGCGGCGTCGCCGGCCTTGTCGCCGATCAGCAGCCAGACGCTGGGCGCCGCCTCGCCCACTACGCGCCGGGCGCGGCCAACGCCTTGCGGATGGCGTCGTCGATCGCCGTCGAGCCCGGCCCGGTCATCGCCGAGTACCACTCGACGAGGTTGCCGTCGCGACCGACGAGATACTTGTGGAAGTTCCACTTCGGCGCGCCCAGCGGCCCGGCCTGCGTCGCGATCCACTTGTAGAGCGGGTGCGCGCGCTCACCGGTGACCGCCTGCTTGTCGGCCAGTGGAAAGGTGATATCGAACGTCGACTCGCAGAAACTCTTGATCTCGGCCTTGCCGCCCGGTTCCTGGCCGCCGAAATCGTTCGACGGCACGCCCAGCAACACGAAGCCCTTGTCCTTGTAGCGGCGCCATAGCGCCTCGAGCCCCGCGTACTGGTCGGTGAAGCCACACAGCGACGCCGTATTCACCACCAGCACCACCTTGCCTTTGTACTCCGCGGTAGGCAGCAGCCCCTCGCCGATCGAATCGAGCTTCACGCCCCTCCAATCGATCGGTACGCGCGACCCGGACTGCGCCAAAGCGACGCCGGGAATCGCTGCGACGATGCCGGAGATCACGAGGGAGAGAAGGTTCAAGACAGTGGACATCGAAAACCTATCGAACGCGGGCGAGCGAAGCGCACCCTGATACGCAAGCGATGTCCCGCCCACCACCGGCACAAAGTCGCAACAGCCGGCCGTTGACATGAGCGGCCCCTGTCCGGATAGTGCCAGCGCGGCGCCTCCCGGCCGTCGGTAGTGACCGACCGTTGGGGCGTCGCGTGTTTTTTTGCGCGCCTGGATGGGCCAGGCGCGCGGGCGCAGCATGGAGGATCGAACCGTGGTTACGGCCGTGATGCCGACGTACGCACGCAAGGACGTCGTTTTCGAACGTGGGGAAGGCTCCTACCTGTTCGCGACCGACGGCCGACGTTACGTCGATTTCACGTCGGGTATCGCGGTGAACAACCTCGGCCACTGCCACCCGCAGCTCGTCAGGACGCTGCAGGACCAGGCGGCGAAGCTGTGGCACACCTCGAATCTGTTCCGTATCGGCAACGGCGAGAAGTTGGCCGAGCGGCTGGTGGCGAATTCGTTCGCCGATACGATGTTCTTCTGCAATTCCGGTGCGGAAGCCATCGAGGGCGGCATCAAGCTGATCCGCAAGTACCAGTACGTGACGGGCAAGCCCAAGCGCTACAAGCTGATCTGCTTCCAGGCCGCCTTCCACGGCCGCCTGCTCAACGCGCTGGCCGCCACCGGCAACGAGAAGTACCTGGAGGGCTTCGGCCCGCCGGCCGCCGGCTACATGCACGCGCCGCTCAACAACACCAACGTCGTGCGCGACATGGTGGACGACGAGACCGCCGGCATCCTGGTCGAGCCGATCCAGGGCGAAGGCGGCGTGCGCGAGGCCAACGCCACGTTCCTGCGCGAGCTGCGCTCGATCTGCGACGAATTCGGCCTGCTGCTGTTCTACGACGAGATCCACACCGGCTTCGGCCGCACCGGCAAGCTGTGGGGCTACGAGCACTCCGGCGTGGCGCCCGATGTCATGGCGATCGCCAAGGGCATGGGCAACGGCGTGCCGATCGGCGCCTTCATGGCGACCGAGAAGGCGGCGCAGGGCATGGTGGCGGGCACGCACGGCTCGACCTATGGCGGCAACCCGTTGGTCACGGCGGTGGCCAACGCGGTGCTCGACGTCATGCTGGCGCCGGGCTTCTTCGACGGCGTGCGCGAGCGCGCAGCCTATCTGCGCCCGAAGCTCGAGAAGCTGGTGAAGGATCATCCGACGGTGCTCGCCGAAACGCGCGGCACCGGCTTCCTGCTCGGCCTGCGTTGCCACGTCCCGGCGGGCGACATGGTGCTGAAGCTGCAGGAGCTTGGCATGGTCGTGCCGATCGCCGGCGAGAACGTCGTGCGCGTCTTCCCGCCGATCAACACGCCGGTGAGCGTGCTCGATGAGGGCGTCGCGATCATCGACGCGGCCTGCCGCGCCTTCGAGGCGTCGATGACCAAGGCGAAGGAAAATGCCTGAGCTGAAGCACTTCCTCGACCTCGACCAGGTCGAGCCGGAGCTGCTGCGGCGTATCCTCGGCAAGGGCACGGAGTACAAACGTGCCCGCGCCAACGGAGGGCATGCCAAGCCGCTCGCCGGCAAGACCCTGGCGATGATCTTCGAGAAGCCCTCGACGCGCACCCGTGTGTCGTTCGAGGTCGGCATGCGCGATCTCGGCGGCGAGACCATCATGCTCGGCACCACCGACACGCAGCTCGGCCGCGGCGAGACCATCGCCGATACCGCGCGCGTGCTGTCGCGTTACGTCGACATCATCATGATCCGTACGACCACCGAGCAGAAGCTGCTCGACATGGCCTCGTACGCGACCGTGCCGGTGATCAACGGGCTCACCGACAAGACGCATCCCTGCCAGCTGATGGCCGACGTGATGACCTACGAGGAGCATCGCGGACCGATCAAGGGCAAGGTCGTCGCCTGGTCGGGCGACGGCAACAACATGGCGACGAGCTGGATCCATGCGGCGGCGCAGTTCGATTTCGAGCTGCGCATCGCCTGCCCGGCCGAGCTCAAGCCGCCGCAGGACGTCCTCGACTGGGCGAAGAAAAAGGGCGCGCGCATATCGGTCACGCACGACCCCGAGGCGGCGGTGAAGGACGCCGATTGCATCGTCACCGACACCTGGGTGTCGATGGGCGACGAGGACGCCGCCTCGGCCGGCCGACGACACAACCTGCTCAAGGCCTACCAGGTCGACCAGCGCCTGATGAAGCTGGCCAAGGGCGACGCGGTCTTCATGCATTGCCTGCCGGCGCATCGCGGCGAGGAGGTCACCGCCGAGGTGATCGACGGGCCGCAATCCGTGGTGTGGGACGAGGCCGAGAACCGACTGCACGCGCAGAAGGCGATCATGGCCTGGTGCCTCGGGCACGTCTGACATGAGGGACCAAGGCACGGGCGCGCCGCTGGCCGGCGCGCCTGTCGCCGACGATCTGGCCCTGCCCTTCGCCCTGCCCGAGCTGGGCGCGCGCGGTCGTATCGTGCGCCTGGGTCCCGCCGTCGACGCCATCCTGCACCGTCACGCCTACCCGCCGCCGGTCGCCGCCTTGCTGGGCGAGTCGCTGGCACTGTGCGTCGCGCTGGCCTCGGCGCTGAAGTACGACGGCATCTTCACCCTGCAGATGCGCGGCGACGGGCCGGTGCGCCTGCTGGTCGTCGACCTGACGTCGGACGGCGCGTTGCGCGGCTACGCGCAATTCGACGCCGAGAGGGTCGCCGCCATGCCGGTGGAATCGGCCAACGCCGTGCCGCGCCTGCTTGGCCGCGGCCACATGACCTTCACCGTCGACCAGGGCGCCGACACCGAGCGCTACCAGGGCGTCGTGGCGCTCGAGGGCACCAGCCTGTCGGATTGCGCGCACCACTACTTCCGCCAGTCCGAACAGCTCGCCACCGGCATCAAGCTCGCCACCAGCCAGGACGCTGCCGGACACTGGCGGGCGGGCGGATTGATCCTGCAGGCCCTGCCCTCGCAAGAGCTGATCGCCGAGACCGACGCCGAGGAGCGCGACGAACGCTTCCGCACGGCGCTGATCCTGATGGGCAGCGCGCGTGAGTCCGAGATGCTCGACCTCGGGCTGCCGGCCGATCGGCTGCTGTGGCGCCTGTTCCACGAGCACGAACCGCTGGTCTTCGACCAGCGCGACGTGGCCGATCGCTGCCGCTGCTCGCGCGCGCGCATCGACAGCGTGCTGCGCTGCATCCCGAGCGAGGAGCTCCAGGGTATGCGTGATCCGCGCGGCCTGGTGGCGGTGCGCTGCGAGTTCTGCGGCACGTCCTACGACTACGACGACGCCCAACTCGCGGCGCTGGATGGCCGCAATCCCGCCTGATTGCGGGCGCCAGACTCTCGGGCATGGACCCACGACTCTCTCGCCGCACGCTGCTGCCGTTGGCGGCAGCCGCCGTGGTGGCGCCGCGCGCCATGGCGCAGCCGGCGCGCCCGGCCATCGATTTCGCCGTGCCGGATTTCGGCGGGCCACCGCTGCGGCTGGCGACGGGGCGGCTGATCGTCGTGCGCGCCTTCGTGCCGGTGATCCAGCCGCCGCGCCATGAGGGCGGCATGATCGTCCCGGCCAGCGACGCGCTGGCCGACTGGGCGACCAGGCATCTGCTGGCGGGATGGCCCGGCAGCCCGCGCACTGCCGTCTTCACCATCCGCGAGGCCAGCCTCATCGGCGAAAATCTGCGCGTCGAGAAGGGGCTGGGCGATCTGTTCCGCAAGCAGGTCGCCGAGCGCTACACCTTGAAGCTCGCCGCCGATCTCGAGTTCCAGCACGAGAGCGGCCAGTCGCTCGGCCTCGCCATGGCCGACGCGTCGTCGGGTCAAAGCCTCCTCGAAGGCGCCAAGGACGCCGACCGTCAGGTCGCGTGGCATGCCATGCTGGTCGCGGCGATGGAGCGGTTCGTGGCGACGTTCGAGACCATCGTGAGCGGCCAGCTCCGCCACCACCTCGCCAGCGGCTGAGTCTCTACCGGCCGCTCGACGCCCACTCGACTATACGGTCCATGAAGGCCTCGCAGGCCTTGATCTGCGAGACCAGGATGAACTCGTTGGGCTGGTGCGCCTGGGCGATGTCGCCCGGACCGCAGACTACCGTCGGCACGCCGCCGGCGTTCTTGAAGATGCCGGCCTCGGTGCCGTAGGACACCGACGTCACCACGTTGCTGCCCGACCAGCTCTGCACCAGCTTCACCGCCTCGTCGTTGCCTTCCGGCGGGAAGGGCGGCGTGCCCGGTCCGATCTCGAACTCGATCGCGGCGTCGGGGTGCTTGCGCTTCATCGCCGGCAGCAGCGTCTCGGCGACATAGGCCTGGGCGCGGGTGATGACTTCCTGATCGTCGTCGCCGGGCAGCGCGCGGTACTCCCAGTGCACGACGCAATCGCGCGCCAGGATATTCGCGGCGGTGCCGCCGTGGATCGTGCCCACGGTGATCGTGCCATAGGGCGGCATGAACTCGCTGTCGGCGACGGCGCGCGATTCCAACTCGTCCTGCAGGCGCAGCAGGAAGACCACGAACTCGCAGGCGAAGTGGTTGGCGCTGACGCCGAGATGCGTCATCGACGAATGCGCCTCGACGCCGCGGAAATGCGTGTGGTAGCGCCGCGTGCCCTTGTGCGCGTGCACCGCGCTCATCATGGTCGGCTCGCCGACCACGATGAGGCGCGGCCGCGGCACGTCGCCCATCAGCCGCTCGGCCAGCGAATGTGCGCCGATGCAGCCGACCTCCTCATCATAGCTCAACGCGAAATGGATCGGCACCTTGAGGTTGGCGCGCTTGAACCGCGGCACCATCGACAGTCCGATGGCCGAGAACGCCTTCATGTCCGACGTGCCGCGGCCATAGAGCTTGCCGTCTTTCTCGGTGACGACCCAGGGATCGGTGTCCCAGGGCTGGCCGTCGACCGGCACGACGTCGGTGTGGCCCGAGAGCACGACGCCGCCGGGAACGTTGGGACCGATGCTGGCGTAGAGGTTGGCCTTGGCGCCGTCCTCGCTGGGCACCAGCTTGGACTCCACACCGTGCGATTTCAGGTAGTCGCGGACGTAGTGAATGAGCTCGAGGTTGGAATTGCGGGAGGTCGTGTCGAAGGCGATCAATCGTCGCAGCATCTCCCGTGAAGTGACCGTCTCGCCCGCCATGGTCCGCACCCCTTCAAAGCGATCGGGCGCGATCTTCGCCGCGCCCGCTTACGCACCCTATCGCGCCCGAGGAACGGCGTCAGCCGTAGCCGCCCGTCGTCTTGCCGATCATCGCAAGGAATTCCTTCCGCGTCGTATCGTTCTCGCGGAAAGTACCGAGCATGCGGCTGGTGAGCATGGTGACGCCAGGCTTGTGCACGCCGCGCGTGGTCATGCACTGGTGCGCCGCCTCGATCACGACGCCGACGCCGCGCGGATCGAGCACCTCCTGGATGCAGTTGGCGATCTGCGCCGTCATCTTCTCCTGGATCTGCAGCCGCTTGGCGTAGGCCTCGACGACGCGCGCCAGCTTGCTGATGCCGACCACGCGGTTGCGCGGCAGATAGCCGACATGCGCCTTGCCGATGATCGGCACCATGTGGTGCTCGCAGTACGACTCCAGACGGATATCGCGCAGGATCACCATCTCGTCGTATCCGTCGGTCTCCTCGAAGGTGCGCGCCAGCATCTCGCGCGGATCGCCCTCGTAGCCGGCGAAGAACTCCTCGTAGGAGCGCACGACGCGGTCCGGGGTGCCGACAAGGCCCTCGCGCGTCGGATCATCGCCCGCCCAGCGGATCAGCGTGCGCACCGCGGCCTCGGCCTCGGCGCGGCTGGGCTTACCGACGGAACGCACCGGCTCGGCGGTGAACGCCGTGGGTTTGACAACCTTGTTCATGCCACCACCACTCAGTTGATCGACCGCGAGCCCTGCGGGCTGTCGAGCGAAAACATGGGAATGCGGATATCGAACTTCTCGCCGCTCTCGGTCACCATCTGATACGTGCCGGTCATGAATCCGGATGACGTATCGAGCGGGCAGCCGCTGGTGTACTCGAAGACCTGGCCGGGCTGCAGCACCGGCGTCTTGCCGACCACGCCCGGACCCTTGACCTCTTCCATGCGGCCGCGCGCGTTGGTGATCTTCCAGTGGCGGCTCAGCAGCTGCACCTTGTCGCCGCCGCGATTTTCGATGCGCACGGTGTAGGCCCACACCCAGCGTGCCTGCTCCGGCTCGGACTGGTCCTCGAGATAGGCGGGTCGCACGCTGACGACGATCGATCTGGTCTCGGCCGTGAACATGATCTCACCGCTGACGAAAGGAGCCGGTCACCCGGCCCTGAGCGCCATACTACGCCCATCGGCCCAGAAGCCAAGACGAGGTGTAGGCGCGGCTCGCGCCGACGCCACAATAGGTGGTGCGCAGCCATCGCGAATCAAGGAGTGGTCAGGGCGTGAAGATCATGCAGGTCGTGCTGCCCCAAGCCAGCAGGCGGCCCTGCGCGTCGGTCAGGCGGCCCTCGGCCAGGCCGACCCGGGCGCCAGCATTGATCACCTTGCCCTCGGCGCGCACCAGGCCGGTCTTGTGCGTCATGCCGCGCGTGTAGTTCACCTTGATCTCCAGAGTGGTGTAGGCCTGCCCCGCCTTGAGCACGCTGTGCACGGCGCAGCCCATGCAGGAATCGAGCAGGGTCGCGGCGTAGCCGCCATGGATGCTGCCGATCGGGTTGTAGTGGTCGGGGCCCGGTGTACCTTCGAAGACCACCCGGCCGATCTCCGCCTCGACCAGGCCGCCATTCATGAACTTGCCGATCGGCGCCGCCGGATAGCGGCCCTCGATCCAGCCGCGCAGGAAGTCGACGCCGGCCATGCTGGTGAGCGTGGCGGCGTCGACGACGCCGAAGGTTCGATCCGCGGACGATGACATCACAGGAACTCCCGCTAATAGGTGCATATGCACTTTAGTGTTTCCCGGCGCGGCGGTCGCGGCTATCCTCCCACCATGCGGAACGACAAGCCCCTATCCATGCCGGAAGGCGGCTGCACCTGTTTCCAGATCCGCCGCGCGGCGCGCAAGGTGACGGCGATCTACGATCGCCACCTCGCCGATGTCGGGCTGACGGTGACGCAATGGGGCCTGCTCGCCAACCTCGCCGGCAAGCCGCCGACGCCGATCGGCGCCTACGCCGAGGTGATGGCGATGGACCGCACGACCTTGACCCGCAACATCAAGCCGCTGCTCGCCACCGGGCTGATGACGCTGTCGCCCGGCCCTGACAGGCGCACGCGGGCTCTGACCCTGACGGCGGAGGGCAAAGCGATGGTGCGTCGCGCCTATCCGACCTGGCGCGCTGCCGAGATGGAGGTGCGGGAAGCCCTCGGTACGAAGGCGACCACCGCCCTGCACGACACACTTCGCACCTCGATGGCGCTGCTCGACGCCGTGTAGCGAGGACCGCCGTCCGGGGACTACACTTCGGGCATGAGCGGCACAGACAATCTCGGCGTCACATCGGGACTCACCGCGGAAGGTCGCGACCTCGCCGGCCTCGAGCGCTTCATGCGCGAGAACGTCGCGGGCTTCCGCGGCCCGATCGACACCGTCGAGCGCATGAACGGCGGCACGTCGAATCCGACCTATCTCGTCGGTGCCGGCGGCGCGCGCTACGCGCTCAGGCGCAAGCCCTATGGCAAGCTGCTGCCGTCGGCGCACCAGGTCGATCGCGAGTACCGGGTGATCTCGGCGCTCAACAAGACCGACGTGCCGGTGCCACCGGCGCTGGCGCTTTGCCAGGACGACGACGTCATCGGCAGCGCCTTCTACATAATGCGGTTCGTCGACGGCCGCGTGCTGTGGAACCAGTCCCTGCCCGGCATGAGCCCGACCGAGCGCGCCGCGATCTGGGACGACATGAACCGCGCCATGGCCGCCCTGCACAAGGTCGACCCCGAAGCCGCGGGCCTTTCCGACTTCGCGCGGCCCGGCAACTACATGGCGCGCCAGATCGACCGTTGGAGCAAGCAATACCGCGCCTCGCAGACCGACGACATTCCTGAAATGGAGCGGCTGATCGATTGGCTGCCAAAGAACGTGCCGCCGATGGCGCGCACGACGATCGTCCATGGCGACTACCGGCTCGACAACGCGATCTTCCACGAGCGCGAGCCGAAGCTGCTGGCGCTGCTCGACTGGGAACTCGCGACCTTGGGCGATCCGCTGGCCGACTTCGCCTATCAGTGCCTGAGCTACTACACGCCGCCCGACCCCAAGGGACGTGGCCTCGCCGGCCTCGACCTCGCCGGCACGGGCATTCCGACCGAAGCCGAATTCGTGCGCGCCTACGCGCGGCGCATGGGCATGGAGAGCCTGCCAAACTGGGACTTCTACATGGCCTACAACCTCTTCCGCGTCGGCGCCATTGGCCAGGGCGTCTACAAGCGCATGCTCGACGGCGTCTACGACACCGCGTCGCGCGGTGAGAACATGGTCGATCGCGTGCGAGTCCGCGCCGTGGCGGGCTGGACGATCGCGGAACGCATGATGGGGCGCGCGTGATGCTGGCGCGTCGCACCCTGCTCGGCGGCGCGGTAGCCCTGTCGATGACGCGGCCGGGCTTCGCCCAGCGATCCGGCGTGGCCGACCTGATGCCGCGATTCTGGCCGGTCTACGATTCCGCCCGCCACGAGCCGGTGGAAGCGCGTGCCAAAGCGATTGTCGTGGGCTATTTCCAGCCGACCCTCGATGTTCAGCAGGGCGCCGGCATCGGCCGCGTCGACCTTGCGCGCTGGCTGGCGATCTTCGATCCCGTCGCCGACGAGGTGCGACGCCTGTCGACCGCCTTCCCGGGTATCTGGCGCGAACAGGTCGAGCGCTTCGGGCGTCAACTGCCCGACGCGACGAGCGACGCGCCGGTGACGATCATGCTGTCTTTCCTGAACTTCGACGCGCGCGTGCGGCTATGGGGCAATCGGCTGGCGCTGTTCGTCGGCCTCGACGGCGTCGTGCATATTCATGGCCGCGGCGCCGATCTCGCCGTGCTGCTCGATCACGAGAGCTTCCACCTCTACCACCACCAGGTGAATCCCAGCCTGATCCTGCCGGGTGGCGACACGATCTGGCTCGGCATCTGGAAGGAGGGCCTCGCGGTCTATGCCTGCGGTGTGCTGGATCCCGGGCGCTCCCGCCTTCAGATCCTGCTCGGCGACCGCGAGCTGGCGGCGATCACGCCGGACCTTCTGCGCAAGATCGCGCGCGAGTTGCCGCCGGTGTTGGCGGCGACCGACGGGCAGACACGCGCCCGCTACCTCTCCTATGGCTATCGCGGCGACATCCCGGCGCGCAGCGGGTACGCGTTGGGCCTTGCCATTGTCGAGCGCGTGGCGCGCGGGCGTGGTCTTGGCGAACTGGCGCGCATCCCCGCGCCGGAGATAGAGACGCTCGTCCGTTCCGAGATCGCGGCGATCGCCGGCTAAGCGTTGGCGTCGAAGAAACCGTACTCCAGCGCCATGGCCCGCGCGTAATTGGCGCGCACGGCGGGCGAGTCGGCGGCGTGCCGATCGAGCAGTTCCTCGAGCCGAACCGCCAACGACTCGAAGCCCGGATCGGCGTAGGTCCGCACCCATTCGGCGTAGAGCGGCGCGACGTCGCCCTCGGCGAGGCTTTGGCCGAGCCAGGCGTAGAGCCGCATGCACGGCGTCATGGCGGCGATCGTCTCGCCCAGGGCGCCGCGCCTGGCGGTATCGAGCAGGAAGTCGGTATAGGCGCGCGTCGCCGGCGCAGGTGTCACGCCGACGAGGTCGACGTTCCAGCGTTCGGCATAGCCCTTGTGCAGCTTCAGCTCGTCGATGACACCACCGATCAGCTCGGCGAAGCCATAGAGGTCGTCGCGCGCAGTGGAGTGCGCCAGACAGAAGGCATAGGCGCGCGCGAAGGCTTCGAGGAAATAGGCGTCCTGCGCGACGTAGCGCTCGAAGCTGGCGCGCGGCAGGGAGCCGTCGCCCAGACCGCGTACGAAGCGATGCGCGAGGATGCGCGCAGCGCCGTCGGCGTTCGCCGCCCACAGCGCCGCCGACAGCACCATCAGCCGGCCAGTGCCTGCGTCAGATCCTCGATGATGTCCTCGACATCCTCGAGGCCGACCGAGACGCGCAACAATCCGTCGCCGATGCCGAGCTTGGCGCGCTCGACCTCGCCGATGCGCTTGTGCGTCGTCGTCGCCGGATGGGTAATCAGGCTCTTGGCGTCGCCGAGATTGTTGGAGATGTCGACCAGGCGCAGGCGGTTGAGCGTCTCGAACGCCGCCCATTTGCCGGCCTTCAAGTCGAAGGCGACGATGCCGCCGGGTGCCGAGAGCTGCTTCATCGCCAGCGCGTGCTGCGGATGATCCTTTCGGCCGGGATAGATAACGCGCGCCACGGCGGGATGCGCCGCCAACTCGTCGGCGACGCGCTGGGCGTTGGCGCAGTGCTTCTCGACACGCAGCTGCAAGGTCTCGAGACCCTTGACCATCACCCAGGCGTTGAACGGGCTCATGCTCGGCCCGGTGTTGCGGGTGATCGGCTGCAGCTCGTCGAGGATGTACTTCTTCGGCCCGAGGATCGCGCCACCCAGGGTGCGGCCCTGGCCGTCGATGTACTTGGTGGCGGAGTGCACGACGATGTCGACGCCGTACTCCATCGGCCGCTGCAGGATCGGCGTGGCGAAGGCGTTGTCGAGCACGACGCGCGCGCCAGCGGCGTGCGCCAGCTCGGTGACCGCCTTGATGTCGACGATATCGAGCGTCGGATTGGACGGCGTCTCGAACAGAACGGCCTTGGCCGGCTTCGACAGAGCCTTCTTCCAGGCGTCGAGGTCGCGGCCGTCGACCAGCTCGTGCTCGACGCCGAAGCGCGGCAGCAGCTCAGTGACGATATAGTGGCAGGAGCCGAACAGTTGGCGCGCGGCGACGATGCGATCGCCGGCGCGCAACAGCGAGAGCAGCGCGTAGAACACCGCGCTCATGCCGGTGGCCGTGGCGCGGCACGCCTCGGCGCCTTCCAACGCCGCCAGCCGGTCCTCGAACATGGTCACGGTCGGATTGCCGAAGCGCGAATACTGCAGACGGTCGAGCGTGCCGGCGAAGGCGGCCTCGGCCTCCTCGGCGTTCGGGTAGACGTAACCCGAAGTCAAGAACAGCGCCTCCGAGGTCTCCTCGAAGTTGGAGCGCTTCAGTCCGCCGCGCACCGCGCGCGTGGCCGCCCGCCAGCTCTTCTGGCTCTCCTTGCGCACCGCCGCGATCCGCGCCTTCTGATCCCCGTCCATCCTCGCACCCTCCTGCGCGGCATCGCCAGCGCAACGAAAAAGCCCCGACCGTTCGGTCGGGGCTTTTTCGTGGGCCTCCGACCTTTTAGCGGTGTTTAACGTGGCCGCAAGCCGGTCGGCTCAAATCCCACGGAGCGGACGTACTATACCGCATGGCGCCGCCGGTCAAGCGCGATTATGATCGGCGGCGCGAGGACGCCATGCCCGATACTGTCATTTACAAAGCCGACGAGGAGTTTTCCAAGCTCATCGAGCGAGCGCGCGCCGCTGGTAACCAGGTGATCGTCACGACATCCGGCCATCACCAGATGCGCCTGGTACCGGTCGACGGCGATACTACGCCAGTCGAGGGCAAAGAGCCGCGCAAGCTCGGGTTGCTGCGCGGCAAGATCTGGATGGCAGACGACTGGGACTCGCCCGAAACCAACGCCGAGATCGAGCGCCTGTTTTACGAAGGCGACAAGCATCCACCCGACAAGACGTGAGGCTTCTTCTCGACACGAATGCGCTGCTCTGGGCGTTGCTGACGCCCGAAGAGCTGCGTCCCGATGCGCACGCTGCGCTCGCGAATCGCGAAAACGAAGTCTTCGTCAGCATGGCCTCGATCTGGGAAGCGGCCATCAAGGTGGGAACGGGCAAACTCGTATTGCCGCCCGAGTTTGTGCCGACGATCACCAGTTCCGGCTTTCGCCTCCTGGCCATCGAAATCGCTCACGCGTTTCGTGTTTCGTCTCTACCCCGGCACCATCGTGATCCGTTTGACCGCTTGCTGATCGCTCAAGCGATGATCGAAGGCCTGACGCTCGTGACACGCGATACCATGCTGCCGCTATACAACGTGCCGATCCTGGCCGCCTGACCATCAAGAGGCATGCAGTGAGCTTCGAGACGCTGGACTACGTCGTGCGCGACCGGGTGGCGGAGATCACCATGAAGCGGGCGCCGGTCAACGCCATCAATCACACGCTAGTCGACGACCTGCTCGCCGCCTACGCCAAGGCGCGCGACGACGAGGGCGTGCGCGCGGTGATCCTGACCAGCGCTTTCGACCGCGCGTTCAGCGGCGGCATGGACCTAGCCATGATGCGCGGCGGCGACGGCATGCGGCTGCGGCGCTTCCTGGAGAAGCTCTATTTCGGCGTCCACGACATGCAGTACCGCATGGGCAAGCCGACTATCGCGGCGCTGACCGGACCGGCGCGCGCCGCCGGCGTGACCTTGGCGGTGACCTGCGACTGCATCGTTGCCGCCGACACCGCCAGCATCGGCTATCCCGAGATCCAGGTCGGCGTGATCCCGGCGATGCACTTCGTACACCTGCCGCGCCAGATCGGCCGCCACAAGGCCTTCGAGCTGCTGTTCAACGGCGATCCGATCAGCGCCGTCGAGGCCGAGCGCATCGGGATCATCAACCGTGTCGTGCCTCAAGACCAGGTCAAGGAAACGGCGCGGGTGTTGGCCCGAGACTTCGCCAAGAAATCGCCCCTGGTGATGAAGCTGGCGCGCGACAGCTACATGCGCACCAACGACTTCGAGTACCGCCGCGCCATCGAGGCCACGGTCGAGACGATCTGCAACATCATCGCGACGCCCGACGCTCAGGAAGGCCTCGACGCCTTCAACGAGAAGCGCCCGCCGCGCTGGTGATCAGGCCGGCGCGGTTCCTTCGGTGATTACGCGCAGCATGTAGCGCCGCGCGCCTTGCGGGTAGTCGCCATTGGCCTTGTGCATGGTGCAACGATTGTCCCAGACGACGATGTCGCCCTGTCGCCACTTGTGCCGGTACTGGTACTTGAGCTGCGTGGCGTGCGCGGTCATCTCGTCGAGCAAGGCGTCGCTCTCGGCGCGCGCCAACCCGACCACGCTCTCCATGCGGTTCGGATTGAGGTAGAGCGCCTTGCGACCGGTCACCGGGTGCGTGCGCACCATCGGGTGGATCACGTCCGGCATCGCCGCCATGTCCTCGGCGGTACGTTTGGCGATCTTGTTGCCCTTGCGGCTGGAATCGTACTTGTGCACGACGCGTAGCGGGCCGATGCGCGCCTTGGTGGCGTCGGGCAGGTCATCATAGGCCGCGTACATGTTGACGAACTGCGTATCGCCGCCGGTCGGTGGAACCTCCACGCCATAGAGCGTCGTCAGCGAACACGGCACCGCGCGGTAGCTGTCGTCGGTGTGCCAGGCAGCGCCGACCACGATGCGCTTGCCGTCACCCAGCACGTCGCGGTCCTCGCTCGAGAGGATCAGCAGATCCTTCACCACCGGATGATTCGAGCTCGCGCTGGGCTGCGGCATCTGCTTGCCGAACACACCCATGGCATCGAAGTAGGCTTGCGGCTCGAGCTTCTGGCCGCGTACGCAGAGCACGAGGTTGTCGAGCAGCGCACCGCGCAACGCCTCGGCATCGCCCGCCTTCAGCGCGTTCATGTCGACGCCCTCGGCCACGGCGCCGAGGCGATCGCCCAGCTTCGAGATCGTGAGCGTCATGGCGTGCCTCAACGCTTCTTCGCGGCGTGCGCCTCGCGCATCTTGCCGATGGTGGTGCGCGAGGTGATCTGCTCGAGGCTGGTCTTGACGTGGATGATCGAGGCGACGTTCGAGGCCAGGCAGCGCTCGAAGGCGGGCGCGAACTCCGCGGTCTTCAGCACCGTCTCGCCGTGGCCGCCGAAGGCGCGCGCGTAGGCCGCGAAATCGGGGTTGCGCAGTTCCACGCCATGCCCGCGGCCGCCATACTCGCGTTCCTGATGCATGCGGATGGTGCCGTACTGGCCGTTGTCGACCACGACCACCACCAGATTGGCGCCGAACTGCAGCGCGGTGGCGAATTCCTGGCCGCTCATCAGGAAGCACCCATCGCCGGCGAAGGCGACAACGACGCGGCGCGGCTCGACGATCTTGGCCGCCACCGCCGCCGGCACGCCATAGCCCATGGCGCCGCTGGTCGGCGCGAGCTGGGTGCGCATGCCGCGGTACTGGAAGAAGCGATGCACCCAACCAGCGTAGTTGCCGGCGCCATTGCACACCAGCGCGTCGTCGGGCAGGCGCGTGTTGAGCCAGGCGACGATCTCGCCGAGATCGACGTCACCTACCGATCCGGTGGGTTTGGTGCTGTCGAGATATTCCTGATGCGCCTTGGACAAGTCGGCAGCCCAGGGCGTATTGGCCACCGGCTTCATCGCCTTCGCCGCCTTGGCGAAGTTCGCCATGCCCGCGTTGATCATCAGCGTCGCTTCGTAAACGCGGCCCAATTCGTCGGCGCCGCCATGGACATGCACAAGCGGCTGCTTGGGTACCGGAATATCGAATAGCGTGTAGCCCGCGCTGGTGATCTCGCCCAGGCGCGGGCCGATGGCGATCACCAGGTCGGAGTCCTTGATGCGCTTGCTCAGCGCTGGCTCCGAGCCCAGGCCGATGTTGCCGATGTACTGGGGATGGCGATTATCGATCAGGTCGGCGTTCCGGAATGCCGTCGTCACCGGCAGCTTGTTGGCCTCGGCGAAGGCGCAGATGTCGTCGCAGGCCTGCTTCGTCCAGCCGCCGCCGCCCAACATGATCACCGGGCGCTGGGCCTTCTCCAGCATGCCGCGCAACGTCGCCATGTCCTCCGGCGCCGGCGCGGCGCGCACCACGGTGTATTGCCGCGCATCCGGCACCTCGACCTCGTCGGTCAACATATCCTCCGGCAGCGCCAGCAACACCGGGCCGGGCCGGCCCGAGACCGCGCGATGGAACGCCTGGCTCACCAGCTCGGGGATGCGCCGCGCGTCCTCGATCTGCGCCGACCACTTGGTCAGCGGGCCGAACATGCGGCGGTAGTCGATCTCCTGGAACGCCTCGCGCTCCTCCTGGTCACGCGCCACCTGGCCGACCAGGACCACCATGGGCGTGCTGTCCTGGAACGCGGTGTGCACGCCGATGCTGGCGTTGGTGGCGCCCGGACCGCGGGTGACGAAGCAGATGCCGGGCTTGCCGGTGAGCTTGCCATAGGCCTCGGCCATATTGGCCGCGCCGCCTTCCTGCCGGCAGATCACGAACTTGATGGCGTTGCGCTGGTCGTAGAGCGCGTTGAGCGCGGCGAGATAGCTCTCGCCGGGCACGCCAAAGATGTGGTCGACGCCGTGGATGCGCAGCTGATCGATCAAGACCTGGCCGCCTGTGCGACGCACGAGGCCGTTCGACGAAGAAGCGGTGGCGGACATGATGGCGGTCCCGATGTGCGAGGTTTTCAGCAGGGTCGATTCGATAGCACGGCGGATGCGCGTCGCGTCAGGCCCAAGGGCTGGGCGACGCCATGCGCAAACGACAGGACTGGCGGGGGCTTCGTCGCCGGGCGCGCGCAGTTGGTCCTCAGATCGCAAATCAGGTGTGATTCTGCGTTAAATCCGTCGCTTACGGCCTCGTATCGCGCTCGAATCAGCGGCCCGGCGGGTGGACTTTAGGGCCGGGCCGGGCCATACTGTTGATGGTGCCGTTACGTTCGGCGGACTTAGGAGAGCGAGTCCGGCCGGCAAACGTGCACTCGTTTCGGTTGTAGCCTCGGAATCGTCCTGTATTGAGCGAGAGCCAGTCTTCCCTGTCCGACACCGATTCGCGCGGGCGAATCGGGACCCTGGTGGCACACCCGACCGATCCTCCGTCAATCCCCGTCCAACGAGCCCAAGTGGAATGAGTCGTAAACTTTTCGTAGGCAACCTGCCCTACACCTGCAGCAACGAGCAGCTCACCGAGATCTTCTCGCCCTATGGCGAAGTCGTATCCGCGAAAATCGTGATGGATCGCGAAACCGGCCGCAGCCGTGGCTTCGCGTTCGTCGAAATGTCCGCAGACGAAGCGGGCGCCAACGCCATGACGGCGCTGGATGGATCCCAGTTGGGTGGTCGTGCCATCGCGGTACGGCCGGCAGTGGAACGGGCACCCGGTGGCCCGCGTGGCGGCGGTGGCGGCGGCTTCGATCGCGGCCCTCGCGGCGGCGGTGGCGGCTTTGGCGGCCCGCGTGGTGGCGGCGGCTACGGCGGTGACCGTGGCGGCGGTGGCGGCTACGGCGGCCCGCGCGGCGGCGGTGGCGGCTACGGCGGTGACCGTGGCGGCGGTGGCGGCTACGGCGGCCCGCGCGGCGGCGGTGGCGGCTACGGCGGCGGCGGCGGCCGCGATGCCGGCGGCTACGGCGGCGGCGGTGGCGGCTTCGATCGGGGCGGCGGCCGTGGCGGCTATCCGCCGCGCGTCGGCGGCTTCGACCGCGGTGGTCCGGGCGGCGCGCCCGGCGGCATGGAGGATCGTGGCGGCGGCGAGCGCCGTCGCGACTTCGACCGTGATCGCCGGCGCCGCGACGACGACGGCGACGACGACAACTGATCGCCGCGCGTTCCCCGTGAACGCGCTATCCTGATCATCTTCTGGGAAAGCGCTGCTACCGCGCCGTGGCGGCGCTTTTCCTTGTCCGCAGTCCAGTTACACCGGGGGTCGCGCGTGCGCAGCCAGATCACTCACCTCGAATGCGGCATGACCGGCGAAAAGCTGACGATGGGCACGCTGCACAATCTCTCGCCCAAGGGCTACCCGATCGTCGTGCGTTACGATCTCGAAGCGGCGAAGAAGGCGGTCACCAAGGACGCGCTCAAGGATCGGCCGCAGGACATGTGGCGCTTTCGCGAACTGCTGCCCGTGCGGGAGAGCCACAACATCGTCACGCTGGGCGAGATGTGGACACCGTTGGTGCCGCTGCCGACGCTCGCCAAACGCCTTGGCGGCGGCGAGATCCTGGTGAAGGACGAGGGCCGCCTGCCGACGGGCTCGTTCAAGACCCGAGGCCTGGCGATGGCCGTGAGCATGGCCAAGGAGCTGGGCGTCAAGAAGATCGCCATGCCGACCAACGGCAACGCCGGCGCGGCGCTCGCCGCCTACGCCACGCGCGCGGGCATCGAGAGCATCGTGCTCTGCCCCGACGACACGCCTGTCGTGAACATGGCCGAAACCGAACTGCAGGGCGCGCGGCTCTACCGCGTCAACGGGCTGATCAACGATTGCGGCAAGATCGTCGGCACGGGCAAGGCCGAGGGCGGCTGGTTCGACTTCTCGACCTTGAAGGAGCCCTATCGCATCGAGGGCAAGAAAACGATGGGCCTGGAGCTAGCCGAGCAGCTCGGCTGGGACGTGCCCGACGTCATCCTCTACCCGACCGGCGGCGGCACCGGCCTGATCGGCATGTGGAAGGCGTTCAACGAGCTGGAGGCGATGGGCTGGCTCAAGCGCAAGCCACGCATGGTGGCGGTGCAGGCCACCGGCTGCATGCCGATCGTCAAGGCCTACGAAAGCAACGCGCGCCACGCCGAGCTGTTCCAGAACGCGCGCACCGTGGCCGCCGGCATCCGCGTGCCCGTCGCGATCGGCGATTTCCTGATCCTCGACGCGGTGCGCGATTCGGGCGGCTTCGCCATCGCCGTGGACGACGATGCGATCGAGAAGGCGCGGGTCGAGGTCGGCAAGACCGAGGGGTTGCTGCTTTGCCCCGAGGGCGCCGCCACCTACGCCGGCTACGTGAAGGCGCTGGGCGACGGCCGCATCCGCAAGGACGAGCGGGTGATGCTGTTCAACTGCGCCACGGGGCTGAAGTACCCGATGCCCGAGCCGACAACGCGGCTGAACAAGGACGCGCCGATCGACTACGCGCGGCTATGATGATGTTCCCCGGACCAAACGCCGGTCACGGGGCGGCAGCCGATCAGGCCTTGGCGAACCATGGGCGCAGATTGCGACGGATGCGCTCCAACGTCGGCGCCGGCGACGCCGGCAGCGCGAAATCGCGCCCGGTGATGGTCTCGTAGGCGCCGATGTAAGCCGCGGCGGCACCGAGGATGACCTCGGATGGAATCGGCGGCACCGGCTCCTTGTAGGGATCGCAGCGGGCCGCGACCCAAGCGCGGACATAGTCCTTGTCGAAGCTGTCGGGGCGTTGGCCGGCGGCGAAGCGCTCGGGATAGGTGCCGGCGAACCAGTATCGGCTGCTGTCGGGCGTGTGGATTTCGTCGGCGAGCACGATCGAGCCGTCCTCGGCGAAGCCAAACTCGTATTTGGTGTCGACGAGGATCAGGCCGCGCCGCGCCGCGATCTCGCGACCGCGCGCAAACAGCGCCAGCGCCAGTCGCGACGCCTCCTCCCACTGCGCGCGGCTCAGCAGCCCGCGCCCGACGATCTCCGCCGGCGTCAGCGGCGCATCGTGGTCGCCCTGGTCGGCCTTGGTCGTGGGCGTGATGACCGTGCGCTCGAGCTTCTGGTTCTCGCGCAGCCCGTCGGCGAAGCGCTCGCCGTACATCTCGCGTCGTCCCGCCTTGTACATCGACAGGATCGAGGTCGACGTCGTGCCGGCGAGGTAGTCGCGCACCACGATCTCCACCGGCATGATGCGCAAACGCCGGCAGCGCAGCACGTTGGGATCGGGATAGTCGACCACATGGTTGGCGCAGATATCGGCCGTGGCGTCGAACCAGAAGCGCGCCACCTGGGTCAGCACCTCGCCCTTGAACGGCAGCGCGGTAAGGATCAGGTCGAAGGCGCTCAGCCGGTCGGTCGCCACCAGCAACCGCGTGCCGTCGGGCAGGTCGTAGTTGTCGCGCACCTTGCCGCGGTAGTGGCGCGGCAGCTCGGGAATCGTCGCGTCTGTCAGGACATGATTCAGGAACGGCGCGAGCTGGCTGGTATCCACGAGACGATGCTTTCCTGTCGAGGGTCGCCTTCCCCTATCACGCGACCTTGAGATCGGCCACCTCGCCCGAGGTCAGCGCGATCAGCTCGGCGGCGCTCAGGCGGAACACCGCGACCGGTGTGCCGGCCGCCGCCCAGATCGGGTCGAGCGCCAGCAGGTCGCGATCGATCAGGATCCGGATCGCCTGCTCGTGCGCCACGGGCGGCACGCCGCCGATGACGAAGCCGGTGACGCCGCGCACGTAGTCGGCGTCGGGCCGCGCGATCCGCTCGCCGACCAGCGCCGCCAGCTTCTTCTCGTCGACGCGGTTGACGCCGCTGGCGACGACCATCAGCGGACCACCGCTGTCGCGGCCGCGGAAGACCAGCGACTTGGCGATCTGGGCCACGGCGCAGCCGATCGCCGCGGCGGCCTCCGCCGAGGTCCGCGTGCTTTCTGTCATTTCCCTGACGCGGCCGGGCAGCCCACGGTCGGCCAGCCAGTTTTCCACCCGTTGCGCGCTGTCGCTCAGTGGCATCACTCTTGCCTTTGCCTCGGTCGCGGTTTGGCGGAACATACACGGCGAACGGCCCGGAGGGTCATGCGGATGATGCGTCGTCAGATGATGCGCGCGGCGGCCGGCGTGGCGCTGGCTCCGCTTGCCGCGCGCGAAGCGCTCGCCGGTCCGATGGACGTCGATCTCCGACTGGTGCTGGCTGTCGACGTGTCGCGCAGCGTCGACGCCGAGGAGTACGAGCTGCAGAAGGACGGCTATGCGCGCGCGCTGACCGACCAGCGCATCGTCGACGCTATCACCTCGGGCCCGCTGCAACGCATCGGCCTTTGCTACGTGGAATGGGCCGGACCGCAAATGCAGCGCACGCCGATCGACTGGATCCTGATCGATAGCAAGGCGTCCTGCGAGCGTGTCGCAGCCAGGATCTCGGGCCTGCCTTACGAGCCGCACAGCTGGACCGGCGTCGGCGCGGCGATGCGCTATGCCGCCGGCAAGTTCGAGAGCGGCCCCTTCCACTCCCGACGCATGGTGATCGACGTGTCGGGCGACGGCCGCAACAACAACGGGCCGCCGGCCGACATCGTGCGCGACGAGCTGGTGGCCAAGAACATCGTCATCAACGGTCTGCCGATCGTCAGCGACAAGCCGAATTTCGGCCGGCCGCCGGAGCGCGACCTCGACCGCTGGTACGAGGAGAACGTCATCGGCGGCCCGGGCTCCTTCATGATGGTGGCCAACGGCTTCGGCGATTTCGCCCGCGCCGTGCGCAACAAGCTCAGCCGCGAAATCGCCTGACGGCGTTACCGACGAGACAAAAAAGCGCGTTCCGCGTGATCGCGACGTAACGTGGGTAGATCAGCTTAGTATCACCAACACGCGGCAATCGCCGTCAGCCTGCCGTTGGACCTGAACGAGGAGAAGTTCCTGTGGCCGCACCCCGTGACGCCATCGTCGAGCTTTGCAAGCAGTTCCTGCCCGAAACCACCGACATGAACAAATATGTCCACTGGCACGAGGTCGGCTTCGACAACATCGCCAAGGACTACGGCCAGGGCATGGGCACGACCTGTGGATTCCTGCCGCACTGGCTGCTATGGCGCTTCGGCTGTCGCGACAACACGCTGGTCAACCGCTCTTCGCCGCCGGAAGGCCTGACGTATCGGATCGGCGAGAACCTCTCGATCTTCCAGCCCGCGCCGAAGCGGCTGCGGCCGTCCTGGATGAAGATGGACGAGCAGCGGACGCGCGACGCCGCGACTGGCAAGGGCGGACCCAAGCCCGGCGACTTCGTGATCATCCGAGGCGGATACTGGAAGAACAAATCGACTGGCATACGCGACGTCGACAGCGCGCACATCTTTGTGCTGCTCGACGTGCTGGAGGCCAACGGCAAGACCGTGAAGTGGCGCGTGGCGCAGAGCGGCGTCAGCAACAACGCTTTCCAGCAGGGTGCCCACATCACAACGCTGAGCGGCGAGCTTCGCGAGGGCGAAGTGCTGGAGGCCAACACGCAAGTCAAAGGCCCCAACCTCGTGTTCGTCGCCAACATCTTGGGCGAAGAACCCAATTTCCCGCGCCGCGTGATGGGCTATTGCGACATCGATCAAGTCGGCTTCGGCGCCGGACCGAGCGCGACATTCACCAAGTTGTTCGACAGCCGCTTCCGCACGGCCACGACCAACGATGTCGCCAAGGTCAACCCGTGGTTCGGCTGGTACGAGATCGCGTCACCGGGTGGCTTCATCCCGCTCAACAAGCCGTACCTACTGCTACACCGCGGTCACGAGGCGTTCCGGGTAGAAAAGGGTCTCGGGCCCTATTTCTGCACAGCGCGTGGCTTATGGACGCTGAGCGGCAAGCGGATCGACATCGTCTGGGAGGACTCGACGCCCGACCAGTCCTGGACGATGGCCACGACCTACACGCCCAGGACGAAGACGGCCGGAATCCCGATCAGCGGGAACACCGGCCAGATCGTGCGCGTGGCGCAGATTCCGAAGACACCGGCCGAGCTCATGTTGCATTGGCGGGTGGAATAGCCAGGATGCGCCGCAGCCGGGCGAGCGCGCGGTCGTCGCGCATCAAGGCCACCGGCATGGTGAGGTGGCCGACCCTGAGCTCAAAGATGTTCTCGGCCGGCAGGTTCCAGGCGCGCGCGAGTTCGATGCCCGTGGCGAAGGGCAGCATCGTGTCGCCGCTGCCCAGCACCGAGACGATGCGCTCGGCCGGCAGCGCCGGCGCCCCGCCCGGATTCATCAGTCCTTCCCAGCGCAGCAACTCCGGGCGCGACCAGCCGGCGGCGTCGAGCTCGGCGTTGAGCCCCAGCGCGCGCACCAGCGCGCCGTTGAACGTGACCTCCTCGATGCGTCCCGAGTGACTGATCAGCACGATCGCGTCGGGCCGCATGCTCCGCGGCCAGTCGCCGCAACGCACGGCGGTCTGCTGCGCCACGAACGAGGTCAGCGAGATACCGGCCAGCGCCACCGATCCGCCGAAGCTTCGGCGGCACCAGTCGATCAGGACCGCCGTCTCGAGAGTCTGCCCGACGATCAGGTCGATCGTGCCCAGCGGCGCAGTAGCGAAGAACGGCTCACCGCCATAGACACCGGCCGGGCAGCGCAGGCCATGGAAGGGCGAGATGATCTCGACGACACGGAAGCCCATGCGGGCGAGCAGGTTGGCGCTGTCGATGGAGCGCCACAACAGATCCGTCTCCAGACAGAGCCCGTTGCCGACGATAAGGGTGGGCGCGTGCGCGTCGGGCGACGGCTCGACGATGCGCGCATAGACCATGTCCGTGCCCGGCATCGCCGCCAGTCGGGCGTGCGGCGAGCGATAGCGCAGCCAACGTTCGCGCAGCCCGGGCCCGGCGGCCGGATGCGACAGCTCCACGACGGGCAAGGTCTCGGGCATGCGATAGGCCGCCGCCGGATCCATCCGTACCGGGCCATAGGCCGCTTCCACCGCGTCGCGCGACGCCACCGGCCAGCGCGCGATCGGCGGGCGCGCGGCGAAGAGCAATGGGTAGAACAGCGCGCGCGTGCCGAGATGCGCGGTCGCGCGGCGACGGCGGTCGTCGTCCAGCGCCGCCAGCGCCTCCGGCGTAATCGCCGCCTCGCCGAAGGCGGCTTGCTCCCACAAATCGCGGGCCGTGATCGCGCGCCGCCGCGTCGCGTCGTGGCGCTTGAGGATGGCCTCCAGATAGCGTGTCGACCAACGACCGTAGTCGGGCGCAGCGCCACCGATCGCGGCGCCGAAGGCGTCCGTCGAGCCATCCGCGATATTGGCGGCCGCCCAGAGTCGCGACAGCGGAAAATACCAGCGCTTCAGCGCCGCCAGCCCGACCGGATCCACCCACGGGCGGGCGATCAGGTCGCCCACGGGCGAATGGATCAGCCGATCGACCCACTTTCCCGGAAAGCCGGCAGCGTCCAGCGTCATGGCCCCTGTCATCCGCGTCCTCCCGACTGACGATGGGGCCGCCTGATACACGGCCAAGGTGGCGGGTCAGATAATGAGCCTGCGCTCAATTGCAAGGCCTGCGGCGTGAAATTGTCGGTTTTCGCTTGGGCCAGCCGCTCCCCTCGGGAAAGATGCGCCATCTCGGAGGAGGACGCGCACAGATGACCCGGCATGATTCGATCACCCAGGCCCGGATCGATCTCACCGCGGCGCTTCGCTGGGCGTCGCGGCACGGCTTCAGCGAGGGCATCTGCAACCATTTCAGCATGGTGGTGCCGGGCCACGACGACCGCTTCCTGATCAATCCCCAGGGCCTGCACTGGTCGGAGATCACGCCGGCCGACATCGTCATGACCGACGCCACCGGCCGCATCATCGAGGGCCGCCATCCAGTCGAGCCGACGGCCTTCTACATCCATGGCCGAATCCACCTCGGCAATCCCACGGCCAAGGTCGTGCTGCACACCCACATGCCCTACGCCACGGCGCTGACCACGCTGCAAGACGGCAAGCTGGAGATGTGCACCCAGAACGCGTTCCGCTACCACCAGCGCATCGGCTACGACGAGGTGTACAACGGCCTGGTGCTCGACAATGAGGAAGGCGACCGCATCTGTCGCGCCATGGGTGACAAGCCCGTGATGTTCCTGCGCAACCACGGCGTGATCGTCGCCGGCAAGACGGTGGCCCAGGCCTACGACGACCTCTACTACCTGGAGCGCGCGGCCATGGTGCAGGTGATGGCGATGCAGACCGGCCGGCCGCTGGAGATCATCCCGACGCAGATCCTCGAACGCACGGCGCGCCAGATGGCCGGCGAGAGCCAACAGATCGACTACCATTTCGCGGCGCTCAAGCGGCTGCTCGATCGCGACGAACCGGGCTGGGATCGACTGACATGAAGACGCTCGCCGTAGTCTTCGCCACGACTCTGCTGCTCGGCGGCACGATCGCGCATGCCCAGTCGGGCATCGGCAATTTCGAGGTGCGCACCACGCGCGGCATTCCCGCGGGCAAGATCGCCGTCGACCTCTCACCCGACAGCGAGCTGGGCCGCGACCTGCGGCGCCTGGTGATGGAGAAGCTCGCCAAGACCGGACACGAGGTGGGCTTCAGCGGCGGCCATATCCTGAAGCTGCAGGTCAACCTGCAGCGCGGGCTCCCGCCCTCCGGCGGCGGGCGCAGCGACGATCCGATCGACCGCCGCACCGGCATCGACGCCCAGCGACCCACGCCGCAGGGCCCGGCGCGCGCTTTCGAGCCGCCCCGCCCCGGCGGCGGCCGCAACGATCTGCTGTCGATCTCGATGACCATCCACGGCCTGCAGTCGCGCGAGCTCTTGTGGTCGGCGAACGCCAGCTGCCGCGTCGGCGCCAACGACGCCTTCGGCGCCGGGCGCAACATGATCGACAACATCTTCGCGCAGCCCAACGCCAGCCGAAAAGGCGAGGCCGACTGCCCGATCTGATCCGTTCAATCGCTTTTGCCAACGCCGCGCCCCCATCGCCAGGGCGACGGCGCTCGATTTCGCAATGAGGAGACGCACCGATGAGTCCGCCAGCCCGCCTCGCCCCGCTCGACCTCGGCAAGCTCACGCCCGAGCAGAAGCAGGTCGCCGACGGCATCATCAAGGGTCCGCGCGGCGGCCTGCGCGGTCCGTTCGAACCCTGGCTGCGAAGCCCCGTGCTGGCCGACCGCGCCCAGAAGCTCGGCGAGTACTGCCGCTTCAACAACACCCTGCCCAAGGATCTCAGCGAGCTCGCCATCCTGCTGGTCGGCCGCCGCTTCAAGGCGCAGTTCGAGTTCTACGCCCATGCGCGGCTGGCGAAGGAAGCGGGTCTCGCTCCGGAGATCGTCGAGGCGGTGCGCACCCATCAGTCGCCGCCGTTCAAGCGCGAGGTCGAGCGCGTGGTCTACGATTTTGTCAGCGAGTATCTCGCCACCAACCGCGTTTCCGACGTGAACTACAAACGCGCGATCGAGGCCTTCGGCGAGCAGGGCGTGGTCGACCTGGTGGGTGTCAGCGGCTACTACATGCTGGTGTCGATGACGCTCAACGTCTTCCAGATCAATGTTCCACCCGGCGAGCCCGAGCCCCTAGCGTAATCGGTGTCCCCTCACCCCCGATCCCTCTCCCGGGAGAGGGTTTAGGGGTGAGGTGGCGTTCCCACATCTCACTCGTCGAAGATCGCCACCGCCCTCGTCCAGCCGGCCGAGGCGCCGCGAATCTTGTGCGGGAAGCACGAGATCATGAATCCGTCTGGCGGCAGCGCCTCGAGATTGTGCAGCTTCTCGAGGTGGCAATAGCCGATGTGCCGGCCGGCCTTGTGGCCTTCCCAGATGATCGAGGGATCCTTGGTCTCGGCGTACTTCTGCGCCGTGAAGTAGAACGGCGCGTCCCAGCTCCAGGCGTCCGTGCCGGTCAGGCGGACGCCGCGCTCCAGCAGGTACATGGTGGCGTCGTAACCCATGCCGCAGCCTGAGTTGACGTAGTCGTTGTTGCCATAGCGTCCGCCAGCGGCGGTGTTGACGACGACGATCTCCAGCGGCTTGAGCTCGTGGCCGATGCGCTCGAGCTCACCCTCGATGTCGGCGACCCGCAGCACATAGCCGTCGGGCTTGTGGCGGAAATCCAGCTTCACGCCGGGCTGGAAGCACCATTCCAGCGGCACCTCGTCGATGGTGATGGCGCGTTCGCCGCGGTTCATCGTCGGGTGGAAGTGGTAGGGCGCGTCGAGATGCGTGCCGTTGTGCGTGCTGAGCCGCACCGTCTCGACCGCCCAACCGGCGCCGTCGGGCATGTCCTCGGGCTTCAGGCCCGGGAAGAAGCCGGCGATCTGGCCGACCGTGTTCTCGTGCTTCATGTATTCAATCTTCGGCCCGAACGGCACGGGATCGGAGATCACGTCGTTCTCGAGATAGATCGACAGGTCGACGAAGCGACGCGGCATGGCGCTACCTTCCACTGGATCGATTGCGTGGATTGTAGCCCGACCAGCTACCCAAGGGGCAAGGCTACCGCATGGAACCGGTTTGTCTCGACTTTGTCCTCCCGCCGCGGAAAGGGGGCAGCTTGCCCGACGCGCCGAGTGGGGATGTCTCAATGCGCGCGCCGTTCGGCGTCGATGTCCACTTCGCCCCGCCGGGCAAGGGAATGAGTCGCCAGATGATCCGACACCGCCTGCAATCCTGACAGCGGCTTGCCGTCGGCGGCGGCCCCGCAGACCGCGTCGATCTTTTCACAGGCGATGGGCAGCGCTACCGCTTGGGCTGCACCGAGCCGGTGGCGCGGGAAAGGACGATGCGTTCGATGGCCTTGGCGAGCAGCTTGCCGATGCACTTCTGGCCGAAATCGTTCAGATGCAGCCCGTCGGTCGTCATGAAGTCCGACCAGGTCATGTTGTCCTTGTCGTACCAGGACTTGGTGATGTTGAAGCGCTGGAACAGGCCGACGCCGTGCTTGAGCGCGGCCTCGCGCATCGCGCCGACATAGATTTCCTCGTCGGGCAACGAGATCACCGCTGGCGCGTATTGCAGGTCCATCAGTACGACATCGGCGCCGCCGGCGCGCGCGCGCTCGATGCCGATATCCAAGCGGCGGGTGAAGCGCTCGACCGGGATACGGCGCAACGCGGCGTTGGTGCCGGCCTGGAAGATCACGAGGTCGGGCTTCTCGGCGATCACATCGCGTTCGATGCGATCGGCCATGGCGTCGGTGTCCTGGCCGCCGATGCCGCGATTGAAGACAACGACCTCGACGCCTTTGAGCGTCTCGCCCAGCCGCTTCCTCACCTGGGCCGGATAGGAGTTGCCGGGCGCCGCGCCATAGCCCTGGGTCGACGACGAGCCGATGGCGACGATGCGCAGCTGCTTGCGCTCCACCGCCGCCTTGCGCGAGGCGTCGAGCGTGACGCCGAGCTCGAGCATTGGGCCGTCCGTCTTGCAAGCGGCCATGTTGCGCGCTTCGGCGACGGTCACCGTCGCGAGCGATGCCAGCAGCGCCATGGCGCCGCGGCGAATCCATCCAGCCGTCTCAGCCATTCCCCGTCCCCACCGCCACGGCGACGCGCGGCGCCGGTGACGACTCGCTTCTCTTGTACCAGTGCGCCGTGTAGGCGAAGGCCACCATGATCAGGATGCCTATCACGCTGACCAGAATCTGCGACCAGATGGCATTGCCATAGTACTCCGTTACCAAATGCGCGGTGAACGACAGAAGAGTACCGAGGCAAAACACCTGGAGAGAATGCTCACCGCATCGCCGCAAGGGTTCAGCAAGCCGCCAGCGCAACCACCCCGCGCTGATCGGAATGAACACTTGTACAGCATAAGCCAGGGCAAGAATATGGACGACGCGAAGTACGTCCACATTGGTCTTGTCGATTGGATAGATCACGCGCCCCAGCCAGTCCGGCACAAGTCCCGACAAAATCTTGATTTGCCAAGACATTACAATGAAGAAGCTGAACGCGAGATAGACCAGCGCGACCGGCAGCAGCCAGCGGCGAAACGCCGCCAGACGCTCGCCCATTCGGCCGGCAGCGGCGAACGAGGCACCCAGGTAGAAGACCAGTTGCCAGGCGAAAGGATTGAAGAACCAGACGTTGTCGCCGGGGCTCGCGGGCAGGTTCCAGCCGAAGACGCGGCTGGCGACGTAAAGGGCGAGTGACGCCGCCAACACTGCCCAGGGCCAACGGCGCAATGCCGGCAGGGCCAGCGGCAAGCTGGCCAGGAGCACGATGTAGAGCGGCAGCACGTCGAGATTGACCGGCCGGAACTTCAGCAACATGGCGTCGACGAAACTGCGGAACGGCTCGTCCATGAGGCCCAGCAGGTTCATCTCGGCGATCAGCGTCTTCTTGTCGTGGGTCACCGCGAAATAGGCGATCTGGGCGACGAAGGCGACCAACAGGACGATATGCGCGACGTAGAGCTGCCAGACGCGGCGCACGATGCGGGCTGCGGCCATCAGCCAGCCGCGCCGTGCCATGATCCCGCTATAGGCGATGACGGCAGTGTAGCCCGAGATGAAGACGAAGACCTCGGTGGCGTCGCTGAAGCCGTAATTGCGCATCGTCAACCAGCTGACGATGTTGTCGTAGATGTGGTCGACGAAGATGAACCACAGCGCCACGCCCCGGAAGAAGTCGAGGCGCACGTCACGCCCGCTTCCCTTGGTCACCGTGCCGCTTGCGCCGCTCACATCAAGCTCCGCGCTGGAATGGTTCGGAGGAACGACTCTACCGACCCATGACGATCATCACCACCGCCACGGTGGCCAGCCCCAGCCCGACGACCTGCGCCAGCCGCAGTCGCTCGCCCAGCGCGACAGCGGCCAGGAACACCGTGCTGGCCGGATAGAGCGACGTCAGAGTGGCCACGACGGCGAGATTGCCCTCGCGGCTGGCCAGCAGGTAGAGCGCGGTGGCGGCGCTTTCGAACAGGCCGGAGAGCGCTGCCCATCGCCACAGCACGCCCGCCGGCGCCTTGGCCCGACGCCAGCGCGCCACTGTCGCCAACGCGGCGAGCGCGAACAGCGCCGTCGACGCGCCACGCGCCGCCACCAGCGGCCACAGGCCCGAGGCCGGATCGGTGCGACCCATGGTGACGTAGAAAACGCCGATGCCCAAACCGGCGGCGACGGCCAACGTCACGGCGCCGAGGGCCCCGGTCCGCGAGGCGTCGGCGCGATCCGGCTCGCGGCTGATCAACGCCACGGCGAGGGCGGCCACAGCGATGCCCGACGCCGTCAGCAGGCTTACCGTCAGCCCGACGACGATGGCAAAGGCCACCGGCACCGCCAGGGCGCAGAGCGCGGTGATCGGCGCCACCACGCTCATGCGGCCGGTCGCCAGCGCCTGATAGAGCAGGGTTATGCCGACGGCGGTCGACAGGCCGCTCACCGCGCCCCACCACAGATCGGCCGGCCGAACCTGCTCGGCCGGCAGCAGCGCCGACACCGCGGCGAGGCCAAACAGCCCGACCACCTGGCCGACGCCGACCACGAACAGCACGGACACGCGTCGCGCCGCAAGGCCACCGACGAAATCACCGGCGCCATAGACCGCCGCGGCGAGCAGCGAGAGCGTGATCCCCATCATGCGCCGTCCTTGCCCGACCACCTCCCCGCCCGCAAGCGACGCTTCCCCGGCGCCGCGCCTCCGAATAGGCTCGCGGCATGTCGGGGGAGACGCAGGGGTGGCCAAAGAACCACTGATCCTGGTGCCGGGCGTGTTGTGCGATGCGGACCTTTATCGCGATCAGGTCCCGGCGCTGGTGCTGTGCGGTCGTGAGGACGCGGCCACGCCGCTCGCCATGTCCCGGGAGATCGCCGCGGCGATCCCCGGCGCCCGCCTCGAAATCGTCGAGGATTGTGGCCACTTGTCGACCATGGAGCGGCCCGCCCTGGTCAACGCCGCCCTGCTGCGCTGGCCCACCGTGTAACCGCCGATGTCGGACGCGCCGAAGTCGACCGGAGGGCTACCGACGCCGCCATTTCGCCCGATTCCCCAGCCAGTTTCGGTCTCTAAGCCGGTGCGTGGCGGAGGAAGCACGCGCCAGGCTATGGAACGGGAACACTTACGGTGAACCACAGCACGCTGGTCAGGACGACGCTCACGGGAGTGCGACCGTTGGGCGTTCGTGGCGAGCCGCTGCACCACGCGCAGGAACAGATCCGCGGCGCCATCCGCCGCCGCCTCGGCCCGCGTCACGCGGCGCTGCTGGCCGAGCCCGTGCCACACGATCTCGGCCGCGCCATCGACTGGTATGCCGACGCGGATGGCGAGGCGGTGCCGCTCAACGCCCTGCCGATCGAGCGCCAGCACAGCGTGCTCGACGAGGTCGAGCGCCTGCGCAACGACATCGAGGTATTGGCGCAGCGTTTCGAAGCCGGCGACACCGAGGACGCGCGGCTGCTGGGCAAGGCTCTGCATCTCGCGGTGCGGCGCCCGTCGAACGACTACCTCTTCCTGGTCGGCGATCAGCCGGTGATCGTGTGCTGGGGCTATGAGCCCGAGGCGGTCGGCGCGGTTCTGCCGCCACCGTCGCTGCCCGCGCCGGCGGCCGCCGCACCAGCGATGCCGATGGCCACCATGGCGCCGGCGGCGACCTTGCCCCCGCGCATGGCGGCGGGCGCCGCCGTGCTGCCCGCCAGCGCCGCCTTTCCATGGGCGCGTGCGCTGCTCGTCGGCTTGCTGACCATCCTGCTGGTGCTGATCACGTCCCACCTGCTGCGCGGCTGCGCGCCGGTCGATCCGGCGGTCAGCGTCTATCGCGAGGCGCCGCAGCAGCAGCGACTCGCGCGCTCGGTGGTGCCGGTCGTTCGCGACCAGGCCGCGACCTTGACCGATGAGTTGCGCGAGTTGCAGGCGCGCGAGCGCAACCTCGATGTCGAGCTCGCCTCGCTGCGCGAGAGCGTGCGCCGCGCTGTCGAGCTGTGTCCGCCACCGGCGCCACCGCCGCCGGCCGAAGCGAAACCACCCGCCGTCGCCAGCGTGCCGCCGCCGGCCACGCCCGCCGCGTCCGCGCCGCCGGTGAAAGCTGCCGCCGTGAAGCCGCCGGTGCAAAGGCCCGCCGACTGCCCGCCACCGCCGGTCGCCGGCAAGCCGCGTACCGAGGTGATGGTCGTGCTCGACGGCTCCGACAGCATGAACCTGCCCAGTGGCTTCACCACGGCGCAGGAAGAGGAATTCATGCGACGCGCCCGAGCCGGCGACCGCGCCGCCATCATGGAGCTGCGCGCCATGCTGCGCGCACCGGGGCAGAAGCGCATCGACGACGCCAAGCAGGCTGCTGCGCGCATCATCCCCCGGCTGCCGGGCGATGTCGATGTCGGCTACATGGTGTTCGAAGAGTGCCGCTCGGTGCAGGACCACGGCTTCTTCGGCGCCGCGCAGCGCGGCGAGCTGGTCGGCCGCATCCAGGGCACTGTCGCACGCGGCGACACGCCGCTGGCGCGCGCGGTGCAACAGGCCGGCGCGCGCATGCGGACCGACGACGGCGTGATCATCGTCTTCTCCGACGGCAAGGATTCGTGTGGCGGCAACGTCTGCGCGGTGGCGCAACAGCTGCACGCGATGAAGCCGAGGGTTAAGATCCACGTGATCGATCTCGCCGGTGGCACCAGCGAGGCGACTTGCCTCGCCACCATCACCGGTGGGCGGGTCTATCCGGCGACCAGCGCGCAGGCCGTCACCGCGGCTTTGTCGCAGGCCACCGCCGGCGTGCAGGTGCCGGCACATTGCCGCGCGCCGGCGCAGTGAGCGGGAGGGATCGAGCATGGCATCCGGACCTTTCCTGATCGGCGCCGAGCTGTCGCGGTACGGCGCGCGCGGCGTCGCGGGCGAGCCGGTGTGGCGGCGCGCCCAGCAGCTGCGCGCCGCCGTCGAGGCGCGCCTTGGCGGCCGGCACGCCGATCTGTTCGCCGTCCCGCAGGTCGACGAGCTCGGCAACAAGATCGACTGGTACGCGCCGTTCGACGGCGTGGCGCGCGGCTGGAAGGACCTGACGGACGCGGAGCGCCGCTCGCTCGAGGGTCGCGTCAGCGAGCTGAAACCCGAACTCGAGCGCCTCGTGGCGCGCCTCGACTCCGAAGGACGCGGCGAGGGTGAACGCGCCTTCGGGCGCCTGCTGCGCGAGGCGCTGGTGGCGCCGGGCAGCGAGACGCTCTACTCGGTCGGCGGCCGTCCGGTCTTCGCCTTCTGGGGCTTCACCGGCGAGGGCGAGAGCGCGCGGCACTTCATGGGCATGCCGCCGCCCGCGTCGAGCCTGGTTGTCCCCGCCACGACCGCAACCGTGATCGCGAGCGCCCCGGCCGCCGCCACGGTCGAGCCCCCGCCGCCACCGTCGCCGGCCCCGGCGCCGGCGCGCGAAGCGGCGATGGCGAGCACGGCGCCGGTCGCGGGACCGGCGTGGTGGAAGTGGATGCTGGTGGCGTCGTTCCTGTTGGTCGTGCTGGCCGCCGCCGCCTGGTTCGTGCGCCCCTATCTGCCGCAATGGGCGTGGGATGGGCGCACGGGCCTGCCGACGCCCGATCGCCCCGCCCCCGGCCCGACCACGACGACCGCGGTCGACGACTCCGCGTTGCGCACGCTCAGGGACCGCGAGGCGCAGCTCGCCGCCACGCTGGCCGGCCTGCGCGACCAGTTCGCCGACAAGCGCAAGGCCTGCACGCCGGGCGCCACGGGTCGCGTCGTGCCCGACTCCACGGTTCCGGTCGTCCCGCCGCCCGACACCCGGGCCGATGGCGACATCGTCGTCCTGCCAGACGGCCGCCGGGTGCGTCCCGACGGCGTTATCGTCGACGCCGACGGCAAGCCGGTGCTTGGACCCGATGGCCGCCCGGTCGTCGTCGATCGCGACCGGCCGCGCACGGCCACCGCGCCGACGAGGCCAGACCAGCCCAAGCCCGACGCCGCCAAGCCCGACGCGCGCCCGCCCGCGGCGACGCCGAGGGCGGACGCACCGAAGGTCGATACGACCAGGCCACCCGCCGCCAAGCCCGATGTCGCGGCCCGACCGGATGCGGCGAGGCCCGACACGACGCGGCCGCCGGCCGGTCCGGCACGGCCACCGGGCTCCGCCGCGACGGAGAAGCCGATCGAGCCGGTCAAGGTGCCGCCAGGCAAGGGCGTGGACTTCATGGAAGGCACCTGGCGCTCAAGCACCGACCTGACGACCGGCGGCGACGACGTCGTGCGTCCGCAATACACCTTCGACAAGGATGGCAAGGGCAAGACCCGGATCATCCAGAAGAACGGCGTGGTCTGCGAAGGGCCGGCGAGCGCCCAGCGCGACGACCAGGGCCGGCTGGTGATCCGCGAGAGCGAGCCTCTGAAGTGCACCGACGGCACGTCCTACGCGCCCTCGACGGTGACCTGCCAGACCGACGCCGCGGGCCGCTCGACATGCAGCGGCAGCAGCGAGGGCGGCCCGGGCTACGTGGTGACGCTGGGCCGGTAACGGGGGGCCGCCAACCCGGGGTTGCTACCGGTTACACCGGGCCTCTAGACTGACTATATTGGCGAAGCGCTCCTCTACAGCGCCCACACGTCCTGTTGCATGAGCGATCTCGCACCACTGCCCCGCTACCCCCAGCCGACCACGCTGATCGCCAAGAGCGGCGTGCAGTTCCTCGATTTCGGCCTCGAACCGTCGAAGCTGGTGGTCAAGGAGTGGCGCTTCATCGACGCCGGTCAGAAGAAGGGCGCCGACGATCTGGTGCAATTCGAGTACGACGCCACGCGCGGCGTCTACGAGGTGGTCGAGAATGGCCGCCGCGTCGAGAAGCCGTCGAACCTCGATATCGGCATCAAGGACGCGCTGGTCCCCTTCATCGACAAATGGGTGCCGGTGCCGTTCTTCCAGGTCCGCCCCGGCCGCATGTTCAAGGACGGCCCCGGGGACTGGGCACGCGTGCGCGTGGTCGACCTCGAGCTACGCCATGGCGAGGGATTCCGCGACGAGCACGGCTTCCGCTATCGCGTCGTGCTCGCCTTCGATACCGGACTGCTGCCGGAGACCGAGGGCCGCGCCTATCTGGCCCCATCGGCCAAGGACGTCGCCGCCGGCGCGACCTTCATGCTGGCGCCGCGCCAGGCCGACAATCACTGGTTCCTGCGCCAGGACTGGCTGCGCCAGTGGGTCGACGAGCTGTTCCGCGAGCTCTATCCCAAGCTCACCGCCGAGCAGATCGAGACCGACGTCAAGCGCACCCCCGAGGAGCCGATGGGGCGCTATCTGGCCTTCGTCGGTCTGCTGCACGAGTCCGGTATCCTGCCGCCGGTGAAGCTCGTCGGCGACGCCGAGCGACCCGGCCGCGGCGCGATCGACGTCGACCTCGTGCTCGACGTCGGCAATTCACGCACCTGCGGCATGCTGATCGAGTCGACCGGCGACGGGCCGGCCAACCTCAACGATTCCTACGAGCTGGCGCTGCGCGACCTGACGAATCCCGAGCGCGTCTACGCCAAGCCGTTCGAATCGCGCATGGAGTTCGCCCAGGCGACGTTCGGCAAGAACCACCTGTCACGCCAGGGCGGGCGCACCGACGCCTTCATCTGGCCGACCCTGGCGCGCATCGGTCCGGAGGCGACGCGGCTGGCCTCGCGCCGGCGTGGCACCGAGGGCAATACCGGCATGTCCTCGCCCAAGCGCTATCTGTGGGACACCGATCCGCAGCGCCGCGAGTGGCTGTTCAACAACTCCGCGTCCGGCGAGCCGGCGGCGTCGGCGGCCAATAGCGGCCCGCTGGCGCAGCTGGTCAACACGCGCGGCGAGGCGCTGCATCGCCTGCCGCCGGGCGACGAGGACGATCTGCCGGTCTTCGAGCCGCGCTATTCGCGCTCCTCGATGATGACGTTCGCGCTGTGCGAGATCCTGCTGCAGGCGCTGGCGCAGATGAACTCGGCGGCGCAGCGCGGCCGACGCGCCCACGCCGAGGCGCCGCGCCGCCTGCGCCGGCTCGTGATGACGGTGCCGCCGGGCATGCCGCTGGCCGAGCGCCAGATCTTCAAGCGTCGCGCCGAGACCGCGCGCGATCTGGTGTGGATGGTGCTGGGCTGGAAGCGCGACGATCCCGAGGCGCAGGCGCCCGAGGTCTTTCTCGAGTGGGACGAGGCGAGCTGCACCCAGCTCGTCTACCTCTACACCGAGGTGGCGCGGAACTGGGGCGGCGACGCGCGCGCTTTCTTCGAGGCGCGCTCGCGCCGCCGCGGCGGCGGCGAGCTCGGCCTGCGCGTGGCCAGCGTCGATATCGGCGGCGGTACCACCGACCTGATCATCAACACCTACACGATCGAGGGACGCGGTACCTCGGTGACCCTGCATCCCGAGCAGAATTTCCGCGAGGGCTTCAACAAGGCGGGCGACGATCTGCTGCTGCGCGTGATCCAGCAGCATGTGCTGCCGCCGATCGAGGCCGGCATGAACGCCGCCGGCGTCGCCAATCCCGACGACCTGCTGGCCGAGCTGCTCGGCGGCGACCGCGGCGGCGAGGATGTCGAGCAACGCAATCTCAGGCGCCAGTTCGCCTTGCAGATCGCCATGCCGATCGGCATCGCCATGCTGTCGGCGGCGGAGAGCTACGCGCCGCTCGACGGCGTTGCCTCGTCGGAGGCGCGGCCCTTCGCCTCGTTCTTCGACGCCGCGAGCCAACCCTCGAACGAGGTGATCGCCTTCATCAACGACGCCGCGAAGCGCCGCGGCGCGCGCGATTTCAACCTCCGCCAGATCACGATCCCGGTCGACATGGTGGGCATCGACGAAACCATCCAGGCCGAGCTGAAGAACGTGCTGACGCCGCTCTGCGAGCTGATCCACGTCCACGCCTGCGACGCGCTGCTGCTGACCGGACGGCCCTCGCGCCTGCCGGCGATCCGCACGCTGATCCTGAAGCTTCTGCCGCTGGCGCCCGATCGCGTCATCACGATGCACGACTACCGCGCCGGCGCCTGGTATCCGTTCCGCGATCCGCGCCTGCGCGTGGGCGATCCCAAGACGACCGTCGCGGTCGGCGCGATGATCTGCGCGCTGGGCCAGTCGCAGCTCTCCGGCTTCGCCTTCCGCAGCGACAAGTTGGTGGCGCGCAGCACCGCGCGCTACATCGGCAAGATCGAGGGCGGTGGCCGCCTGCTGCGCGAGGATGTCTACTACCAGGACGTCAATCTCGACGATCCGGAGTACATCCTGCCCGAGGACCGGAGCATCCCGTTCCGCGGGCCGATGACCCTGGGCTTCCGCCAGGTCGATCTCGAGCGGTGGCCGACGACCCGGCTGTACGCGCTGGAGTACGCCAGCAAGCAGCATGGCGATCGGCTGTCGCGCCGCACGCCGCTGCAGATCGGGCTGCGGCGCGCGCGTCCCAGCGAGAAGGGTGGCGTCGACGTCGAGAACGTCGAGATCGTGCGCATCGTCGACGCGACCGACTCGCCGGTGGATCGCGCAGCGGTGGTCCTGCGGTTGCAGACACTGGCGCACGCCGAGGGCTATTGGCTGGATACCGGCACGCTGAAGACGGTGTGAGGCGATGGAAGAGGTCGATCTCAAGCTGTCCCAATCCTGCGACTCCGCGGCCGACGCGGCGGGCCGCGCGATCACGTGGATCCGCGACGTGGCGCCGGGCGCCGCCAGCATCGGCCAGCAGGCGGGCTCGTTGATCTCCGAGATCCAGAAGGTGCGCAACCAGAGCCGCAAGCTGGCGCGCGCCGCGCGACGCAAGATGTGCGTGGGCGTCTTCGGGCCCAGCCAGGCCGGCAAATCCTATCTCGTCTCTATCCTCGCCAGCCGCGAGGGGCGGCCGCTGACGGCGCGTTTCGACGGCAAAGGCTACGACTTTCTGCGCGAGATCAACCCGCCGGGCGGCCGCGAGTCGACCGGCCTGGTGACCCGCCTGACCACCGATCCGGGCGACGCTCCGGCCGGTTTCCCGGTCCAGCTCCGATTGCTGACCCAGACCGACCTGGTGAAGATCCTCGCCAATTCGTTCTACCTCGACTTCGACCACGACAAGGCCGATTTCAGCCCGCCCGACGCCGAGGCGATCCGCAAGCGGCTCGCCGAATTGCGGCCCAAGGCCAAGCCGGCGCCGGTCGACGCGCTCAGCGAGGACGACGTGCTCGACCTGGTCGAGTATTTCGACTCCTATTTCAAGGGCAAGACGGCGGTCTTCCACGTCGACTTCTGGCGCGAAGCGATCGATCTGGCGCCGCGGCTGAGCGGCAGCGATCGCGCGCGGCTGTGGTCGCTGCTGTGGTACGACTTCGAGCCGTTCAACAAGCTCTTCGACATCCTGTTCGACGGCTTGCGCAAGCTGGGCTTCGCCGACGAGGCGTTCTGCCCGATGAACGCGCTGCATCCGCGCGAGGACAGCATCATCGACGTGCTGATCCTCGACCGTCTGGGCACCGACAACGCCGACCTCCTGAAGGTGCGCCCGCGCCTGGCCGGCGCCGCCGACGCCGACCTGCCGCGCTCGCTGGTCTGCGCGCTCACCGCCGAGCTGCGCATCGCCATCGGCGAGAAGCCGTGGCCGTTCTTCGACCACACCGACCTGCTCGACTTCCCCGGCGCGCGCTCGCGCCTGAAGCTCGAGCAGCTCGAGGACGCCGGCAAGAACGCCGACGGCACCCGCGCCGCCAATCCGCTGCGTGAGCTCCTGCTGCGCGGCAAGGTCGCCTACCTCTTCCAGCGTTATTCGGCCGAGCGCGAGATCTCGGCCATCCTGCTGTGCATCCCCGACGGCGTGCAGGAGGTGCGCGACCTGTCGCCGATGATGGAGGGCTGGGTCAACGCCACCTTCGGCGAGATGCCGGCGACCCGCGCCAAGCAGCAATGCGGCCTGTTCCTGGTGCTGACCAAGATGGACCGCGAGTTCGAGCAGAAGGCGGGCGAGGTCGGCGACGACATCCGCATGCGCTGGACGGCCAGGCTCAACAACTCGCTGCTCAAGAATTTCCGCGGCGAGTGGCCGACCAACTGGGATGGTCGCCCGTTCCGCAACACGTTCTGGCTGCGCAATCCGACGGTGAAGGACGAACGCTTGATGCGCTACGGCGCCGATGGTCGCGAGGCCGGTATCGCCGAGACCTTCACCGCGCGCAGCGCCACATTGCGCCAGTTCTTCCTCGAGAACGAGGTCGTGGCGCAGCACTTCGTCGAGCCGGCGCGCGCCTGGGACGAGGCCTTCCGGCCCAACGATGGCGGCCTCACCTACATCGTCGAGAAGCTCACGCCGGTCTGCGATCCCGCCATCAAGCGCGCCCAGGTACAGGGCCAGCTCGAGACCCAGGTCTCGCGCCTGGTCGATCGCCTGGTCGGCTTCCACAACGGTGACGACACCGGCGCGCGGCAAAAGAAGCAGGTGTTGGTGCAGCAGGTGCTGCGCGGCCTGGCCGGCTGCATCAAGGCGCAGCGCTTCGGCGAGCTGATCGACCGCCTGCAGATCGCCGAGGAGGATCTGCGCGGCATCTATTTCCGCGCCGCCACGGCCAAAACGGACACCGCCAAGCCCGGCGCGCAGCGCGACGAGGCGGTGGGCGCCGCCGTCGATCTCGGCGACATCTTCAGCTCGGTGTTCGGCGACTCCGGCGCGATCAGCCGGCCGGTCACCGGCTCGCTGCGTGATCGCGCGCAGCATTTCGCCAACGACGCCATGCAGCATTGGCAGGAAGGCTTGCGCCGGCTGTCGGGCGACGAACGGGCCGGCTCGCAGTTCGGCATCGACCGGCAGCATTTCGGCTGGCTGGTGGACGAGCTGGTGGTCGGCGCCAACCGGCTGAAGGTCGCCGATCAGCTCGCGGGAAGGGTGCGCGCGGTCGAGAACAACGCCAACGCCAAATGGGAGGACGTGGCCGAGCGCCAGGTCCAGGCCACCGCCACCATGATCAACCGCTTCGTCGACTGGCTGGGCTTCGACGCCGTGCCGCGCGACCAGCGGCCGGGCTTGCCGCCGCAGGCGCCGGTCCGACGCGTCTTCGACCTCGCCGCCCCCGTGAACGGCGCCTCGCCGCAACTGCGCGAGGAGCCGCTTCCGATCTACAACACCTTCTGCGCCGACTGGATGCGCGCCTTCCTCCAGCTGGCGCTCGACAATGTCGGCTACGAGGGTGGCCGCGACATCACGCCAGAACAGAACGACCGGCTGGGCATCATCCTCAAGCAGGCGGAATTGGCCCGACAACCGGTGTAGGATACGGCAACAATTCCCGCCGGGCGGCGACCAAATTGGCGCCGCAATCCTGCACGTATAGAGTTGAGCGATGCGCGCCGAGGTCTTTCCCAAGCCCGAGCTGCCCGGCCACGCCGTGCTGCGGCTCTACGGCACCGATGCCTCTCCCGAGGGCATGACCCTGCTGATCGAGCGACGGCAGGGGCCCGACCGATTCCTGTCGGAAAGCGGCTGGCAACGTACCGAAAGCTGGCTGGAGCCGCAGCGCATCGACGCCTTCAACGGCGGGCTCGACCTGCATGTCGGGCCACGTGTCTGTGATCTCGTCGCCGGCATGACGGTGCGCCTGGCGATCCGCGAGCCCGACGTCGGCATGGTCGACACGACGGTGGCGGCCTGGCCGGCGATGCAGACCTCGGGCGCGCACGATCCCGATCGCCAGACCTCCGACACCGTCGCTGGCCGGACCGACAAGGAGATGCGCCAGGCCCGGCCACGCGACGAGCAGGCCACGGTGATCGCGGCGCGGCCGGTGCAGCCCGAACCCGCGCCCGAGCCGGCCCCCGAGCCGTTCATCGAGCCGACCCTGCCGGCCGCCTTTCCATCGCCTCCGCCACCGGCGCCCGAGCCGATCGAGCGGCCCTCCGTGCTGAGCCAGCGCGAGACGCCGAAATCAAACCTGCCGCTGATCCTGGGCCTGGTCTTCGGCCTGCTCTTCCTGATCGCGGCGGCCGGCGGCGCTTACTGGTGGTTCGTCCTGCGCGACAAGGGCACAACGATCGTCGACAAGCCCAAGCCGCCCATCGACAAGCCGAAACCACCCGACGAGAAACCCAAGCCGCCCGACGAGAAGGCCAGCCAGGACAAGCCGGACTACGCGACGCCGATCCGCAAGCAGGTCGACGACTTGTTCGCGACCAACCCAACCCCCGAGCAACTGGTCGAGCGCGGCCGGCGTTTCGTCCGGCAGGGGCAGATCGAAGGCGCTTTCCTGGTTTGGCGTAAGGCCGCCGACCAGGGTTACCCGCCGGCGGCGTTCGAGCTCGCGGGTCTCTACGATCCGGTCAACCCGATTCCCAACACACCGTTTCGGCTCAACGCCGAGCGGGCGGCGGGCCTGTACGAGACCGCCGCCAAGGCGGGCATCGTCCCGGCGATGACGCGACTGGGCTTGCTCTACGCCAAGGGCGCCGATGGTTTCCCGGCCGACAAGGCCAAGGCGCGCGACTGGCTGAAGCAGGCCGCGGACAAGGGCGATACCGACGCCAAGATGGCGCTCGACGCGCTGTAACAGGAGTATCCCGGCAATGGACGCACTCGCCCGGATCGCCGCCGCCGCCGTCGTGGCAATCGCCACGATGTGGATGACGATCGAGCCCGTCAGCGCGCAAAGCGGCACGCGCCCGCCGCTGCTGATGGAGAACAAAAGGACCCTGTTCCAGCGGGTGCTGACGCGGCCGGAGGCGAAGCTGCACGACAAGCCGGGCGGCGCGCCGGGCGCGGCGGTGCCGGCGATGAGCGCGCTCTACGTCTACGACCGCAAGAGCGACGCGGCGGGCGAATGGCTCGAGGTCGGCCCGGGCAGCGACGGCAAGACCTCCGGCTGGCTGAAGGCGATCGACACGGTGCCGTGGAAGCAGACCCTGACGCTCGCCTTCACCAACTCGGCGAACCGCGAGCGCACCCTGTTCTTCAAGGAAAAGGCCGAGCTGCAGAAGCTGCTGGAATCGGAGCAGCGCGCTCAACAGGCGGCGGCTCTGCGCCAGCGCATCGTCGATCTCGGCCAGCTGCCGCCCGACTTCCCGGTGATCTCGATCGAGCCGTCGACCCATATCGACATCGCCAAGCAGTTCTACCTGTTACCGATCCTCGAGGCGAGCGAGGCCTACCTGTCGAACAACATCAAGGCACGCATGCTGCGCGTCGCCTCGCTTTCGCTCAAGGACGAGGCCGAGGATCCGTTGCGGCCCAAAGTCAGGAAGAACCTCTACGACTCCCTGAAGAACTTTCGCCTCGGCGTGGTCTTCGTCGTCGACACCACGACCTCGATGGGCCCCTACCTCGACCGCGCGCGCGAGGCGGCCAAGAAATTCTACGACTCGATCGAGCGCGCCGGGTTGAAGGCGAACTATGGTCTTGTCGCCTACCGCAACAGCACCGAGAAGACGCCCGGCCTGGAGTACCTCACCAAGATCTTCGTGCAGCCCAAGGAGGCGCCGGACGCCGCGACCTTCATGGCCAAGCTCAAGGAGCTGAAGGCAACGACGGTGTCGAGCCACAGCTTCGCCGAGGACTCGATCGCGGGCATCAAGGCGGCGATCGACGAGATCGACTGGTCGTCCTTCGATGGCCGCATCGTCATCCTGATCACCGACGCCGGCGCGCTGCGCAGCAACGATCCGGCCTCGTCGACCGGCCTCGACGTCGACCGCATCCGCGACCTCGCCGACACCAAGAAGATCCACATCATGGCCGTGCATCTGAAGACACCGGCCGGCCGCGCCGATCATGGCCCGGCGGAGAAGGACTATACGGGCCTGACGCAGGGCAAGAACCTGCCGCGCGCCCTGTACTATGGCATCGACGCCGGCGATCTCGCGGAGTTCGGCCGCGGCGTGGACGGCGTCGCCGACGGCGCCACCACCCTGCTGAAAGCCTTCGCCGCCGGACAGGCGCCACCGCCGCCGCCACCGCCGCCACCGCGCGCCAGTACCGGGGCACGCATCCAGCGCGACTTCCAGATCATCGGCAACGCCATGGCGCTGGCTTATCTTGGATCGCAGCAGGGCACGCAGGCGCCGCGCATGTTCGAGGCCTGGGTGGGCGATCGCGACACGGCGACGCCGACTTCCACCGTGTTCGACGTCCGCCTGCTGCTGACGCGCAACCAGCTCTCCGACCTGCAGGAGACGCTCAAACGCATCATCGCCTCGGGACGGCGAAGCCAGATCCGCCCGCAGGGCTTCTTCGACGAGCTGCGCAGCGCCGCCGCCGCGATGAGCCGCGATCCCGCGCGCATCGGCCGGCGCGACACCGCGCGCCTCGGCGAGATCGGCCTGATGGGCGAGTACCTCGACGACCTGCCCTATCGCTCCGAGCTGATGGGCCTGGACCAGGATACCTGGTCGAGCTGGAGCGTGGCGCAGCAGGAAGACTTGCTCGACCGGTTGGAAGCCAAGATCAAGCTCTACCAGCGCTTCCACAACGAGGCCTCGCTGTGGATCCAGCTCGGCGGCCCCGGCGCGCGGCCGGGCGACGCGGTCTACCCGGTGCCGCTCGATACGCTGCCGTGAGTTCTCATTTTCACCCATGCCTTCCCCCTCCGGGGGAAGGTATCTCGTAGCGTCGTCGTGCCTCCTGCCTCCAGCGCTACTGCGCCGGTCGTGGCGTTGAGCGAGCTGACCAAGCGGCGTACCGCGTCCGGCGTCACCTTCGAGCTGTCGGTTCCCGCGCTCAACGTGCCGCGTGGCGGCTGCTTCGCGCTGTGCGGCGAAAGCGGCAGCGGCAAGAGCACGCTGCTCGACATCCTCGCGCTCGCCTCGCGTCCCGACTCGGTCAAGACTTTCACGCTCCACGCCCAAGCCAGGTTGCGCAGCGACATCGCCGCGCTGTGGGCACGCGGCGGCACCGATTCGCTGGCGCCACTGCGCGCGCGCCATCTCGGCTACGTGCCGCAGACCGGCGGCCTGTTCGCCTTCCTGCGGGTGCGCGACAACATCGCCCTGCCGCGCCGCCTACTCGGATTGCCCGACGACGGCACCGTCGAGCATCTCGCCGAGCGCCTTGGCGTCGCCGATCAGCTGCGCAAGAAGCCGTCGGCGCTGTCTGTGGGCCAGCGCCAGCGCGTCGCGATCGCACGGGCGCTGGCGCATGGACCGGCCCTTGTGCTGGCCGACGAGCCCACGGCCTCGGTCGACCCCGCCACCGCCGAAACCGTGATGGCGCTGCTGCTGGAGCAGGCGGCACGGAACGGCGCCGCCGTCGTGGTCGCCTCGCACGACTGGGCCCGCCTCCAGCAGCTCGGCATGCCGCGCCTGCATCCGCGCATCGAGCGACATAGCGACGGCGACACCACGGTCGTTCGCTCGATCTTCGACGAGGTGCGGCAGTGAGCGCGCAGCCCCGGCGCGTGCGCGACATGCGCCGCATCTTCGGCCTGGCGCTGGCCGACGCCGCGCATGAATGGCGCTCGACGCTGTGCCTGGTGCTGGCGCTGGCCGCCGTGCTGGCGCCGCTGCTGATCCTCTTCGGCCTGCGCTACGGCGTGGTGCAGACGCTCGCCGACCGCCTGACGCGCGATCCGCGCAACCTCGAGATCGTGCCGATCGGCGCCGGACGCTTCGACCAAGCGTTCTTCGACAAGGTCCAACGCTGGCCCGACGTCGCCTTCCTGATCCCCAAGACGCGCTCGATCTCGGCCACCATCGACATCTTCCGCGACGGCGGTTCGCCGGTGCCGGCGGAGATGATCCCTACCGCATCGGGCGATCCGCTGTTGGCCGGCGTCCGACTGCCAGCCTCGCCTCTTCAAGTCGTGCTGTCGGCCGACGCGGCGCGCAAGTTGGGCAGTGTCCAAGCGGGCCAGGCCATCAATGGCGTGGTCGGCCGCACCATCGACGGCCGTCCGGAGAATGTGCGGCTGAAGCTCGAGGTCGTGGCCGTGCTGCCCGACACGGCGATCAACGGCGAGGCGGTCTTCCTGCCGCTGCCGACCTTGGCCGATACCGAGTCGTTCCGCGAGGGCTTCGCGGTGCCGGCCTTCAACGCCGAAGGCCCGCCGCGACCGTCCGACCCGCGCCTCTTTGCCGGCTTCCGCCTCTACGGCCGCACCATCTACGACATCCCCGTCCTGCGCGACCGCCTGTTGGCCGAGCGCATCGAGACCTTCACGCGGGCCGCCGAGGTCGAGCAGATCCAGTCGCTCGACCGCAACCTCGGTATCCTGTTCTGGCTGGTGGCCGGCATCGGCGCCGCCGGCTTCCTGCTGTCGCTGGGCGTCAGCCTGTGGGGGGCGGTCGAACGCAAGCGCCGCGACCTTGCGCTCCTGCGCCTGCTCGGCTTCCGCGCCCGCGCCACGGTGCTGTTTCCAGTCACCCAGGCGGCCCTTGTCGCCTGCCTCGGCGTCGGCCTTGGCTGGGCGGCGCAGACCGGCGCGGCAGTGGTGCTGGACCGTTACTTCGCTGCCAGCGTCGGCGCCGGCGAGGCGGTCTCGCGTCTGCTGCCGGTGCACCTCGCCTCGGCCGCCGGCACGACCCTGCTCTGCGCCCTGCTCGCCGCCGCCATCGCCAGCGCCCGCGCCGCCCGTATCGATCCGTCCGAAGGACTGCGGGAGTTGTAGACTGCCCTATCGCGCGTTGCCCCAGGCGGCCAGCAGATCGGGCCGCGCGGCATCGGCGCCCGAGGGCAGGCGCGCCGTCTTGTCGGCAAGCCACGCCAGCACGTCGGCTTGCGGCTTGGCCGCGTCCAGGTCACGCAGCAGCATGTGGTAGCCCGTCGGATAGACGGCGATGCGCGAATCCGGCCGCACCGGCATCTGTCCGATCGCCGCGCGCATCGGGCCCACCGGCACCAGCCGGTCGTTGGCGCCGTAGAGCAGCAGGTACGGCACATCGATCGCAACCGTCGCCGCCTTGGCGCGGTCCATCAGGTCGAGCAGGCCCCAGCCCATGTCGAGCCGATGCTGGCGCAGCACCTTGGGATCATTGGCGTACTTCCTCAGCATCTCCTTGTTGCTGGACGGCTGGAAGTCGATTGACGTCGGGCCAGTCGGCAGCCAGGGAATCGTATGCGCGAAGAACCAGGCGCCGGTGCGGGCGGCGGCGCCGATCGTGTCGCGCGAACGCACGGCGGGGCCGATCAGGATGGCGCCGGCTAGCCTCGGCGCGTCGTCCTTGCTTCGGGCCGCTTCGCCCAGCAGCGCCAGCGCCACGGCGCCGCCCATGCTTTCGCCCATGAAGTACAGAGGCACATCGGGATGGCGCGCCGCGATCAGCTTCAGGGCCGTGCGCGCATCCTCGACCAGCGCGTCCGTCGTGGCCCAGCGGCCACGATTGGGGCCGTCGCCAAAGCCGCGCTGATCATAGGCGTACGTCGTCACGCCCGCCTCGGCCCAGGCCTTGCCCGGCTCATCGAAGGCGTTGGAATAGTCACCGAAGCCATGCAGGCCGAGGATCACGGCGCGTGGCTTGCCGTCCCTGGCCGGCCAAGAGCGCAGCGGCAGGCTCGCGCCATCGGCGGCGATGATGCGCGCATCCTGAAGGCCGGGCGTGGTGGTCGCGGGTCCGGCCGGGATCTCAAGCGGCGCGCACGCCGCGGCCGACAGGACGCAGAGCAGCGCGACAGTCCCGCGCTTGATCAGCGGGCGGCCCGGTCTATGATCCGCGCGAATGCGGACAAGGATCAAGGCGATGGCAGCGCAGGCGGTTGAGATCATCGAGGTGGAGACCGACCGGGTCGGATGCGATGGCGGTGGCGGGGCGCTGGGCCATCCCAAAGTGTACCTCAATCTGGGCAAGGATGGACAGGTCGACTGCCCCTATTGCGGCCGCCGCTACGTCATGAAGGCCGGCGCCAAGAGCGGGGAGCACCACTGATGCGTACCCTGGGCGGCGGCATGTACTACACCGATCTCAAGGTCGGTGAGCGTTTCCGGACGGTTGACCGCACGATCTTCGAGGCCGACCTGATCAATTTCATCACCTGCACCGGGCTGCAGGAGGGGTTGTTCAACAGCCTGGAGTACATCGAGAAACACTCGCCCACCGGCAAGCGGCTGGTGCCGGGCGCGCTGGTCTACAGCTTCGCCGAGGGGCTGCTGGTGCCGGTGACCATCCAGGGCACTGGCATGGCTTTTCTCGGCATGACCCTGGATATCAAGGCGCCGACCTTCGTCAACGACACCATCCATGTCGAGTGCGAGGTCACCGAGGTGCGGCCGACCTCTAAGGACCCGACGCGCGGCCTGGTGCGCACCATGAACCTGGTGAAGAACCAGCGTGGCGAGACGGTGCTGACCTACGACCCGCTGCGCATGATGCGCGGCCGGCCCTGACGGGGGCGGCGATGGCGAAGGTCCTGGTCGAACGGTCCGGCACGACCACCATCGTCACCATCAACCGGTTCGCCGAGGCGCGTAACGCCGTCGACCCCGAGACCGCGGTCCTGCTGCGCGAGGCCTTCCTCGCCTTCGATGCCGACGATCGCCAGTCGGTGGCGATCCTCACTGGCGCCGGCGGCGCCTTCTGCGCCGGCTACGACCTCAAGAGCGCGGCCCAAGGCAGCGGGCTGCGCTACGAGCCGGAAGGCGTCGGCCCGATGGGCCCCTCCCGCCTTTTGCTGGGCAAGCCGGTGATTGCCGCCGTCGAGGGCCATGCTGTGGCCGGCGGGCTCGAGCTGGCGCTGTGGTGCGACATGCGCGTGGCCTCGGCGACGGCGAAGTTCGGCGTGTTCTGCCGGCGCTGGGGCGTACCGCTTGTCGACGGCGGCACGGTGCGATTGCCGCGCCTGATCGGCCACAGCCGCGCGCTCGACATGATCCTCACGGGCCGCGAGGTCCGCGCCGAGGAGGCGCTGGCCTGGGGGCTCGCCAACCGCCTTGTGCCGGCCGGGCAGGCGCTGCCCGAGGCGCTGACCTTGGGCGAGCAGCTCGCGAAGTTCCCGCAGGTCTGCATGCGCAGCGACCGGATGTCGACCTACGAGCAGTGGAACCTCGACATCGTCGAGGCGCTGAAGAACGAAGGCCGGCGCGGCCAGCCCGCGATCATGCAAGAGACACGCGCCGGCGCGTCGCGCTTCGCCTCGGGCAAGGGCCGCGGCGGCAGTTTCCAGGACCTATGAAATGATCAGCGACCAAGACGTTCAGCGGTACCAGGAGGATGGCGCGATCTGCCTGCGCGGCCTGTTCTCGATGGATTGGATCGAGCGCCTGCGCCGCGCCATCGACGACGACATGGCAGCACCCGGGCCGATGAAGCGCATCAACACGCCCGAAGGCAAGCCCGGCCTGTTCTTCGTCGACTTCCAGCTCTGGCAACGACACCCCGATTGCCGCGCCTTCGTCTACGACTCGCCCGCCGCGGCGATCGCTGCGCGGCTGATGGGCTCGCGCGAGGTCGTCTATTACCACGACCACCTGCTGGTGAAGGAGCCGGGCACCGCCGAGCGCACGCCCTGGCATCACGACCAGCCCTACTATCCCGTCGATGGCGCGCAGATCGTCTCGCTCTGGCTGCCGCTCGATCCCGTCGCGCGCGACACTTGCGTCGAGTATGTGCGCGGCTCGCATCGCTGGGGCCGCTGGTTCCAACCGAAGTTCTTCCGCCAGGGCGGCGTCAACCTCCAGGTCGAGGATCCGCGCTTCGAGCCGCTGCCCGACCTCGACGCCGAGCGCGACCGGCACGAGTTCCTCGCCTGGGACATGGAGCCGGGCGACGTCATCGCCTTCCACGCGCTCACTTTGCATGGCGCCGCCGGCAACACCTCGATGGAGCGCCGCCGTCGCGCCTGGGCGACGCGCTGGTGCGGCGACGACGCGCGTTATGCCGCGCGCGTCGGCCAGATCTCGCCGCCGATCGAGGGGCATGGGCTGAAGCCGGGCGACGCGCTCGAATGCGCGACGTTCCCGAAAGTCTGGCCGCGCTGAGCTAAAGCCTGCCGTAGCTGCGCACCAGCTCGCGAAACAGCGGCAGCGCTTGGTCGAACTGCGCTTTGCTACGGCCCAGCAGCATCATTTCGGCGACCACCGGGCCCTCGTCGACGAAGGCGATCGCTTCGGTGTCGCCCGAGGGATTGTTGCCGAGGATGTAAAGTTCGGCGCGCCGGCGGTTGGCCAGCGGCAGCGGCGCCTGTTTGGCAATCGAGAACTCGGGATGCCGCTGCTTGCGTTGCTCGCCGATATTGGCGAGCTTGGCGGCGATGTCGGGCGCGCGGTCGTTCTTGGCGAACGCTTCCAGCGACACGAAAACGTCGGCGCTCGAGGAGCGCGGCTGGCCCGGCGGCGTGACGATGACGAAGACATCGTCCTTGCCGCCGCCGGTGTCGGTCAACCAGTAGGCCGTGCTCAGCCAGTCGCGCGGCGGCTTGACGGCGTAGCGCAGCCCCGACAGCTCGACGACCACGCGGCCATCGGGCAACGTTTGCGCAACCGGCGCTGGACGCGGTGGTGGAGCCGGTGGCGGCGGCGGCGGCGCGGCCGGTCGCGGCGGCGGCTTGCGATCGCCGCAGCCCGCGAGCATCGCCAGCGAGGCGATCGAGAACAGCCGGCGGCGCATGGCGATCACGCGTTGGGATCGAGCGCGGCCTTGCCGACGACCTTGCGGTCCTCGATCAGGCGGAACGCCGGCACCCACTGGTCGAGCGGGAAGATGCCGGCCACCGGCGGCTTGAGCTTGCCTTGCTCGAACCAGCGGAACATCTCCTGGAAGGCGTCCCGCACCATGCCGCGGCGTCGCGCGACGTCGGCCTCGTCGAAGACCTCGCCCGGCCGGCCGGTCCAGCCATTGTAGTAGCCGTAGTAAAAGCCGATCACCGTGACGTTCTTGACCAGCAGGATATTAGCCGGGATCTGCGGAACCTTGCCGCTGGCGAAGCCCATAGGGATCATGCGGGCGTGGGGCGCCACGCAGCGCAGCGAGGCGTCCCAGACATCGCCGCCGACGGGATCGTAGACGACGTCGACGCCGCGCCCGCCGGTGATCTCCAGCACACGCGCGCGGATATCTTCCTTGCGCGAATCGATCAGGTGGTCGGCGCCGAGCTCCTTCGCCGCCGCCAGCTTGTCGGCGCCGCCGGCGGTGGCGATCACGGTGGCGCCCATCGCCTTGCCGATCTCGACACCGGTGAGGCCCGAGCCGCCGCCCGCGCCGTGCACCAGCAGGATCTCGCCCGGCCGCATGTCGGCCTTCCAGCGCAGCGCGCCATAGGCGGTGGGATAGAGCGTCGGAAAGTTGGTCGCGGCAGCGAATTCGAGACGATCGGGCATGCGATGGATGTTGGCCGCCGGGGCCAGCGCTTCTTGCGCGTAGCCGCCGCTCGAGGCCGGCCCGACGACGCGATCGCCGACCTTCAGATCGGGGACGTCCGACGCGACCTCCAGCACCACGCCGGCGACCTCGTTGCCCGGGATATAGGGCAGTTTGGGTTTGTTCTGGTGCTTGCCCTGCACGCCCAGCATGGCGGCGAAGCTGACGCCGGCGGCGCGCACGCCGATGCGGACATGGCCCGGCATCATCGCCGGGCTGGGCACATCATCGATCCTCAGATTCTCGTACGAACCATACTCGTGACAGACCAGCGCGCGCATTCCGTGACGCCCCAAGATGCGGAGGCCCGCACCCTAGGGTCAGCGTCACCGCGCGGCAAGCGGCGCGGGCCGCCATTCATGCTTAGCCGCGGGCTTCAGCCAGTCGAGCAGCGGCACCAGTGGCGTGAGCAGGAACAGCGCCCAGACCGGCCCGTTGGGGATGAACAGATGGAACTGCCAGACATAGGCGAAGGCCGCGATCAGCCCGGCGTAGACGAAGCGCATGGCGCGATGATTGGGCGTCGTCATCGGATCGGTGACCATAAAGAAGGTGAACACCAGCAGCGCGCCGCTGGTGAGCTGGTTCTGCAGTACCGGCGTCGCCTGGCCGAGGATCAGCATGCGCCCGACCAGCAGCGCCACCCAGCAGAACAGAAAGGCGAAGGCGATGTCGAAGCGGTTGGCGCTGGAGGTCACCGTGATGCCGAACAGCACGATCCACAGGCCCAGCAACACGTCGCTGCCCCACTGACCGGGCGACGCCCAGGCGCCGGGCAGCACGGCGATCGCCAGGATCACGCCGAGATTGGCGGGGTTGAACAGATGCTTGCCGCGAATGCGCACCAGAAACTTCGCCGACAGCACCAGGCAGGCAAGCAGCGGATGCACCCACAGCGAATCGGCGCGCACCAGGATGCTGAGCCCGATGCAGGTGACCGCGCCGCTCAGCATGCTGTGCATCGGCAGGCCCTTGGCATAGGACCACGCCGCCTGTGTCGCCAAGCCGACGGCGAAGGTCAGCGCTATCTGCTCCCAACGCAGCGAGAAGTCGCGTACCAGCGCGCCGAACAGCAGCAGCGAGCCAATCGACAGGATCTGCAGCCAGCGCGCGTCGACCTTCTCGCGAAACAGCCGATGCAGGCCGAGAAGAGAGCGGTCGGTAGCGCCCGAAGCGGCGATGTCGGTCATCGCCGCACCCTACCGCTTGATGCGCTTGCGGATGTCGTTGATGTCCCAGCCGGTGAGATTGGCCAGCGACTGCGCTTCGCGTTCCTGCCGATTGGCCAACTCGCGGAAGTAGTCGCGCGCCGCCGGGCAGGCGTCGGGCGAGCCCTTCCAGGGGTTCTGCAGCACATAGCGCGTCTGGAAGTTCTGCCGGTCACTGGTTTCCTGGAAGACCAGATCCTCCGGGAACGTCTCGGGCGTGTAGCGCACGTGCAGGCGCGTCAGCATCACCGGCTGGGCGGCATCGGGCACCGGTCGCGCACCGGGCGGCTGACGGCGCGATCCGTTCGCCTGGACCCAGCGCACGCCGGCGGTCTTCAGCTCGTCCGGCGTCAGCGGATCGGCGGCGCAGGGGTCGCACCAGCTCATGTCCCAGAAGTACTCGGTGAAGACCGCCTTCATGCCTTCGCGCTTGGCCGCCTGGTCGAACATGGCGCGATAGAAATCGGTGAAGGTCGCGCCCTGCTTGAGGTAGGGCGGCAGATTCATGTTCGCCGGCAGCTTCACCGTGCGGTAGTTGGTCGACTCGACGCGGCCGTTGCGGGTGAGCGCATAGACGATCAGGTCCTGCGGGCCGTTGGCGTTGAGCATGCCCAGGCGCATCGGCAGCATGAAGCGCGCGCTCTGGAACTCGAATTGCAGCGGCCGCAGGCTGGAGAACCCGGTCTTGACCTGCGCCTTGAGATTCACTTTGGCGACGAAGAACTTCATGTTCTGCACGATGTACGGACGCAGCGCGCGGCTGGCCCGTTCGGGGATGCGATAGCCGTTCTGGCGCAGCCAGGTTTCCAGCCCGTCGGACTCGGACGCGGAGAGGATGACGATGTCGTACTCGCCGACCGAGAAGCTGTCCTCGACCTTCACGCCCAGCGCCGCGTCGCCTCGGCTAGGGGCCCTGCCGCGGGCGCCACCTGTCGGTGCCGACGACACCATTGGCGACGGTAGCGGCGCGCAGGGATCGCGGTCGAAATACTCGGCCAGGCGGGGTGAGGAATAGCCATCGATGCGTTCGAAGATCTTCTTGTCGACCACCCGCACCTGCTCGCGCTTGAGCACGACCGGCACCGGCACGACCAGCGCGAACTCAGTGAGGTCGCCCTTGTAGTCGTTGAGCATGGTCAGCACGGTGTGGTCGCCATCGCGCGCCAGAATCACCTGCGAGGCCTGGTTGAACAGCGAGGCGTCGGCCTTGCCGACATAGAAACCACAGAAGGCGCTGACCTCCGCTACAGGCAAGGTCAGCACGGGCACGAGGAACGTGGCCGCGAGAAGGGCGCGTCTGAGCATGGCGTGAAGGACTCCCCGATAGGACCCGGGAAGCATTGGCCGCGATTTCGGCGTCGCCATTGCGAGCGCACGGCGACACCGGGGCAAGAAGGACAGTGAGATTGCCCTGTCGGTCAGCCGCCGAACTTGCCGTGCCGTCCCGCGCCGGCGGCGAAGCGCGCCGCGCCGGCCTGGGCCTCCTGCCGGCGCGCCTCGAGCGACAGCTCCATCTCGCGCCGGATCGCGGCGGCCTGGTCGCGGTCGAAACTCCCGTAGGTTGAGTGCCGGTCGGATCCCATGGCGATCTGCGGGAAGCCGGCGATCTGACGCGCCAGGGCCTCCGCTTCCGCACGCGTCGTGCCGCGCGCCACCTTGCGCGTGGCGAGCCCGATGGCGATGGCCTCGTCGGCGCCCACGGCACGGCCGGTCAGCAGCATGTCGAGCGCGCGGCCCATGCCGACGATGCGCGGCAGCCGCACGGTGGTGCCATCGCTCATCGGCACGCCCCAACGGCGCGAGAACACGCCGAAGGTCGCGGTGTCGTCGACGACGCGGATATCGCAGAACAGCGCCACACCAAGCCCGCCGGCACAGGCGTGGCCCTCGATGGCGGCGATCACCGGCTTCGACAGCGGCGCGCGCAATGGCCCTTCGTCGCTGCCGGCCCAGGGAAAGTAATCGACACCCGAGCCGAGTTCCTTGAGATCGGCCCCGGCGCAGAAGGCGCCGCCAGCGCCGGTCAGCACCGCGACGCGCGCGGCCTCGTCGGCCTCGAAGGCTCGCAACGCGGCGGCCAGCGCGCGCGCCGTCGCGTTGTCGAGCGCGTTTTTCGCCCGGGGCCGGTTGATGATCAGTGTGGTCACCGGCCCGTCGCGCTCGACCAGCAACGTGTCGCTCACTTCACGCGCTCCACTTCCTCGATGAAATCGGGCTCGGCCTTGCGCGGTTTGCGGAAGTACCACCAGTTCGTCTTCGCCGACCATTTCTCGCGCTTGGCTGTCTTGCGTCCCCACAGGCATTTGCCGGCGTCGACCGTGTGCAGCAGGAAGAACGAGTCGGCGCGCTTGATCGTCGCCTCGACCTCGGCCTTCTCGTCCGGGCCATAGAGCGGCCAGCCCTCGTGGATCAGCTGGCGAAGGTCCATGTCATTGAGCCAATCATCGAGATCGAAGCGCCAGCCGCGCTCCAGCGACTCGACGATCTTCGCCCAGCGTGCCACGCGCTTGGCCAGGCTCTCGCGCTCCTCGGGGATTGGCGGTGGCGTCTTCATGATCAGCGATCCGCCTGGCGGCGGAAATAGCGCTCGCCGTCGTTGGGCCTGAAGCACGTTCGGATCGTGCCGTCGCGATTGAACGCAACGAAGGTTCCGTCGCGCCGATCGAAGCGCGTGCTGACGCCGTCACGGCGGATTTCCTCGAGGATCGGGCCGCCGACGCGCGAGTCGCGCAGGGTTTGGGCGATGCGCAGATACTCGGCCTTGCTGACGCCCGAGAACTCCGCGCCATGCTTGTCGAAGTGGTCGTCGAGCGAGCGCCGGCTGGTGAAGCCGACCTGGGGGCCGAAGACCTTGCCCGGCTCGCGCGCCTCGACCCGGCCCGGCTCGACGCCGATCGGCGGGCGCTCCGGCCCGCGCCCGAAGATCGCCGACAGCGCGACCGCCAACAGCACGAGGCCCGCCATAAGCAGGCGTCGAGGTGTGATTCCGGAACGGAAACCGATCATGGCGAGGAGTCTACCTCAACTATCATCGCGAGCGTAGAGAGGGCTGCGCTCGGGACGGCAAGAGGTATCTACCGAATCGGCGCGCCGAGCTTGATCCATCGGGCGATGGCATCACGCTCTTGCGGGGTGAGCTCGGTGATGTTGCCGGGCGGCATCGCCTTGGTGTGCCAGACCTGCTGGAGGATCATGGTGGCATAGGCGCGCATCTGCCCGGGCGTCTCCAGCATCACGCCCTTGGGCGGCGCCGCGAAGCCCTCGCGCGTCGGCTTGGCGGCGTGGCAGGTGGCGCAGCGCTCGGCGATGATCGCAGCGACCTTGGGGAAATCGACATCGCCGGCCGCCAGCGCCGGCTCGTCGGTGGCGCTGCGCGGCGCCAGGGCCAGCGCCGTCGCGATCAGGATCACCAGCCCGGCAGCCAGCACCAGCGGGTTGCCCTGGTGTGTGTGGCGCTGCACGAACCATAGCCGGATCAGCCCGCCGGATACCGTGAGCCCGATCAGCGCCAGCCAGTTCCAGTGATGGCCGGTCGCCGTGGCGTAGTGGTTGCTGATCATCGCGAACAGCACCGGCAGGGTGAAGAAGGTGTTGTGTACCGAGCGCTGCTTGCCCATCGCCCCGTACTTGCCGTCGGGCATGCGGCCTTCCTGCTTGGCCTTCACCATCTCGCGCTGGCCCGGGATGATGACGAAGAACACGTTGGCGACCATGATGGTGCCCAGCACGGCGCCAAAATGAATGAAGGCGCCGCGGCCGGAAAACAGCTGGCACAGCCCCCAGGCCATGGCCGCGACCAGGATGGCGAGCACGCCGGACAGGACCATCGCATCATTGCCGATCGGGCTCTTGCACAGCAGGTCGTAGACGATCCAGCCGCCGACAATGAAGGCCAGCCCGATGCCGATGGCCTGCCACGGCGAGAGGTCCCTCACCTGCGGATCGATCAGCGCCACCTCGGCGCCGAGATAGTAGATCAGCCCCATTAGGAACATGCCGCTGATCCAGGTGGTGTAGGCCTCCCACTTGAACCAGTGCAGGGTCTCGGGCAGCGCCGGCGGCGCCACCTTGTACTTCTGCGCGTGGTAGAAGCCGCCGCCGTGGATCGACCAGACCTCGCCGCCGACGCCTCTTTCCTCGTCGGCGGGGTTCTTGGGCGTGAGCAGCGCGTCGTCGAGCCAGATGAAATAGAACGACGCGCCGATCCAGGCGATGCCCACGATCATGTGGCTCCAGCGCCCGATCAGATTCAGCCATTCCAGCAGATACGCCCAGTCCATCGCCTCACCTTGTCTCGCGGCAAAACGGCCGCAAGGCGCGTGCCGCTCCGCATTCTACCTTCCCCCTCTGGGGGAAGATAAGACGAGAGGCGGTTTATGCCCCCCGGTACTCGATCCTTTGCCGGCCCGGAGCACGGAATCGCTACACGCCGGCCCGACCCTGCGCTAAAGCAAGAATAGTAACAGACGAACCGACGCGAGGGAGGATCGCATGGCGATCACGGTGCCAGCAGGCGTGGAGATCAACGGGGCTATCAAGCCCGGCTTCGAGACAGTGCTCACACCCGAGGCCGTCGCCTTCATCGTCGACCTGCAGCGCCGCTTCAATCCCAGGCGCGAGGAGTTGCTCGCCGCGCGTGTCGAGCGCCAGAAGAAGCTCGATGCCGGCCAGAAGCCGGACTTCCTGCCGCAGACCAAGGAGATCCGCGACAAGGACTGGACGGTGGCGCCGCTGCCCAAGGACATCCTCGACCGTCGCGTCGAGATCACCGGCCCTGTTGACCGCAAGATGGTGATCAACGCGCTGAACTCCGGCGCCAATGTCTTCATGGCCGACTTCGAGGACGCCTCGACTCCGACCTGGGCCAACATGATCGAGGGTCAGGCCAATCTGCGCGACGCCGTGAAGCGCGCCATCACCTTCGCCGATCCGCAGAGCGGCAAGAGCTACGCACTCAACCAGAAGACCGCCGTCCTGTTCGTGCGCCCCCGTGGCTGGCATCTCCCCGAGATGCACGTGATGGTCGACGGCAAGCCGATGTCGGGCTCGCTGTTCGACTTCGGCCTGTACTTCTTCCACAACGCCAAGGAAGCGCTGTCGCGCGGCACCGGCCCGTATTTCTACCTGCCCAAGCTCGAGAGCCATCTCGAGGCGCGGCTATGGAACGACGTGTTCGTCCACGCCCAGAAAACGCTGGGCGTGCCCAACGGCTCGATCAAGGCCACGGTGCTGATCGAGACCATCCTCGCCACCTTCGAGATGGACGAGATCCTGTGGGAGCTGAAGGACCACTCGGCCGGGCTGAACTGCGGCCGCTGGGACTACATCTTCAGCTTCATCAAGAAGTTCCGCGAGCAGGACTGGGCCGTGCTGCCCAACCGTGGCGAGGTCACCATGACCAGCCACTTCCTGCGCAGCTACAGCCAGCTGGTGATCAAGACCTGCCATCGCCGCGAGGTGCACGCCATGGGCGGCATGGCGGCGCAGATCCCGATCAAGAACGATCCCGCCGCCAACGACGCGGCGATGGAGCGCGTGCGCGCCGACAAGCGGCGCGAGGCCGGCGACGGCCATGACGGCACCTGGGTGGCGCATCCCGGCCTGGTCGAGATCGCCAAGGCCGAGTTCGACGCGGTGATGAAGGAGCCCAACCAGATCGCCCGCAAGCGGCAGGACGTGCATGTCGCGCCGGCCGACCTGCTGACCATGCCATCAGGCGGCAAGAGCGAAGCCGGCCTGCGCCAGAACGTGGCGGTGGGCATCGGCTATGTCGAGGCGTGGCTGCGCGGCATCGGCTGCGTGCCACTGTTCAATCTGATGGAAGACGCCGCGACCGCCGAGATCAGCCGCGCCCAGGTCTGGCAGTGGGTGCGCCACGGCCAGAAGCTCGACGACGGCCGCGCCATCACCAAGGACCTCGTGCGCCAGATCGTGCGCGAGGAGAACGACAAGGTGAAGGCGCAGATCGGCGCGGAGCGTTACGCCGCCGGCCGCTACGAGGACGCCGCCCAGCTGATGATCGACCTGGTCGAGCAGCCGGTGTTCCACGAGTTCCTGACCCTGCCGGCTTACGAGCGCATCATCGCCGACGAGAAGAAGGCGGCTTGAGTCCCCACTCCCTCTCCCCGCCCGCGGGGAGAGGGAACAAGGTCAGGTCCCACCACCCGTAATCCTGCGCAGCTTGGCGATCTCGTTCCAGCCCTCCTTCTGCGCCTTCAGGAACGCGCCCAGCTCGCCGGGGCTGCTCGGCGCCGGTTCGATCGCGGTGGCGGCGAAAGCCTGGCCCAGCGCGGGATCGGCCAGCGCCGCGCGGGTCTCGCGATTGATGCGCTCGATGATCGGCGCCGGCGTGCCCGGCGGCGCCACCAGCGCGAACCATTGGAAGGCGTCGTAGTCGGCGATACCGGCGGCCTCGGCGATCGACGGCACGTCGGGCAGCGCCGCCAGCCGTTGCTTCGTCGACACCGCCAGCCCGCGCAACCGGCCGCCCTTGATGTGCGGCACCAAAGGCGCCGCACCCAGCATCGCGAACGGCACCTGCCCGGCCACGAGATCGGTGACCGCCTGGCCGCCACCCTTGTAAGGAATGTGGTTGAGCGTCACGCCCGACCGCTGCGCCACCAGCTCGGCGAAGAGATGCTGGCCGCTGCCGATGCCCGAGGTCGCGTAGTTGATGGTGCCGGGCTTGGCCTTCGCCTCGTCGAGCACCTGCCGCAGGCTGGTCCAGGGCGAGCTGGCAGGCACCGCGAACATCGTGGCGCCCTTGGCCAGCAGGCTGATCGGCGCGAAGCCGGCGTAGATATCGACCGGCGGATTGTCGACGAAGTTCGGTCCCGCCAGCATCAGCAGCTGATGCCCGTCGGGCGGCGCCTTCGCGACCAGCTGGGCGGCGATCATGCCGGTGGCGCCGGCCTTGTTCTCGACCAGCACCGACTGGCCGAACGCCTTGGTCAACCGCTCGGCGATGCCGCGCGCGACGATGTCGGTCGTACCGCCGGGCGGATAGCCCACCATCAGCGACGCCGATCGCGTCGGCCACGTGGCCTGTGCGGTGGCCGCGCGGCCCGTGACGGCGACCCCCGCGACCGCCTGAACGAGCGCCCGGCGCGACAGTCTCATCAGACGCCTCCCCTGTTTGTGTCGGCCAGTATAGCATCGCGCGACCATCAGGAGCGCCCCGCCGTGCCGTCCCTTCCCAATATCGTGCTGATCCTTGCTGACAACCTCGGCTGGGGCGAACTGGGCTGTTACGGCGGCGGCGTGCTACGCGGTGCGCCGACGCCGCGCATCGATGCGCTGGCCGCCCAAGGCATGCGCTTCCTGAACTTCAACGTCGAGAGCGACTGCGTGCCGACGCGCGCCGCGCTGATGACCGGCCGCCAGGCGATCCGCACCGGCGCCTTCCAGTCGACGCCGGCCGGCCTGCCGCAGGGCCTGACGCGCTGGGAAATCACGATGGCGCAGCTGCTGTCGGGTCGCGGCTACGCCACCGGCCATTTCGGCAAATGGCATCTGGGCGACATCGAAGGCCGGCTGCCCACCGACCGCGGTTTCGACGAATGGTACGGCATACCCCGTACCAGCAACGAATCGCAGTACACGACCTCGATCGGCTATGACTCCACCAAGGCGCCGCTGCCCTACATCATGGAGGGCACCGCCGGCTCGCCGTCGCGCACCGTCAAGCTCTTCGACCTCGACTCCCGGCGCACCATCGATCGGGAGATCGCCGACAAGACGATCGGCTTCATGCAGCGCCAGAGCGCGGCCAAGAAGCCGTTCTTCGCCTACGTGCCGATCACCCAGATCCACTTCCCGACCATCTGCCATCCCGACTTCAAGGGTCGCACCGGCCACGGCGAGATGGCCGATTCGCTGGCCGAGATGGACCACAATGTCGGTCTGATCCTCGACGCGGTCGACCGGCTGGGCATCGCCGGCAATACGATCTTCCTGTTCGGCTCCGACAACGGCCCCGAGTTCCGCAAGCCCTGGCGCGGCACTGCCGGCTATTGGCGCAGCACCTATCACACGGCGATGGAAGGTAGCCTGCGCGTGCCCTTCATGTTGCGTTGGCCGGGCAAGGTGCCCTCCGGCGTCGAGACCAACGAGATCGTGCACATCGCCGATCTCTTCCCGACCATCGCGCGCATCACCGGCGCCGAGGTGCCCACCGATCGCGTGATCGACGGCATCGACCAGCTCGACTTCTTCACCGGCAAACAGGCGGCGTCGAATCGCGAGGGCTTCGTCTTCTACATCAAGCAGGAGCTGCGCGCGGTGAAGTGGAAGGACTGGAAGCTGCACCTCGTGTGGGAGCCCGAGGTCAATGACGGGCCGATCAAGCTGGAATCGCCCTACCTCTTCAACCTGATCCAGGACCCCAAGGAAGAGACCGACATCGCCACCGCCAACTCCTGGGCCAGCTCGCACATGCGCCGCATGGTGCTCGACTTCCAGAAGAGCCTGCAGGACTACCCGCCGGTGCCGCCAGGAGCGCGCGATCCGTACACGCCACCGAAACGCGGCTGATCAGGCGGCGCGCGCCGCAACCCTTCGACTGCGGAAGAAGTCAATGATCCGTCGACCCAGGCGGTCGCGATCGGTCGGCCCGCCGATGCTGGCAAGCGCCACGTCGGCGACAGGCGCCGGGATCGAGCCGCCGCGACGGCTGCTCACAAGATCGCGGACGAAGGCGTCGGCGAATTCCGGATGGGGCTGGAAAGAGAGCGCGCGGCCGCCGTACTCGAGGCCAGCCACCGGACAGAACTCGGAGCTGGCGATCACCTGGGCGTCGGGCGGTACCTCGATCACCTGGTCCTGATGCATGGCGGCGATGGCGATCTCGCCGCCGTCACTGAGGGTGTAACGGTGCACGCCGCAGCCCCAGCCGCGCTCGGACTTCACCACCTTGCCACCCATCGCCTCGGCGAGGATCTGGTGGCCGAAGCAGATGCCGACGACCGGCACGCGGGCCGTGATCGCGCCGCGCAGGAAATCCTTGAGCGTGCGCATCCACGGCAGGTCCTCGTAGACGCCGTGCTTGGAGCCCATCACCAGCCAGCCGTCAGTCGCGGTGACTGAGTCCGGGAATATGCCATCGACCACGCGCCAGGTACTGAAGCGCAGCGACGGGTCGAGCGGACCGAACAGGCGCTCGGCCATCTCGGGCATGGTGCCGTGCGCGTCGAGCAGATCATCGGGCGTCACGCCCGGTTCGAGGATTCCAATATGCATGGTCAGGCCAGGTGCCGCGCCATTTCGGGTCGCGCTTTCAGCTCGCGGCCCTGGCGCGCCGCGAGCTTGGCGATGCGCTCGGGCGCGAAGTTCATGTCGACGAAGCCGGTCGCGCTGTTGGCGACCTCATGGTACTCGGCGATCAGGCCGTTCTCGATGCGCATGATCGCCACGCCCTCGAACATGGCACGCGCGCCTTTCGCCTCAGGCAGCTTCGAGCGGTAGCTGAAGGTGTAGCGCGCGTAGAGCGTGCGGCCATCGAACACCGGCTCGTGCATGTCCCATCTGAACGTGTCGGCGGTCTTGTAGAACCAGTCGACCAGCAGCTCGGCGACCTTGGCGCGGCCCTTGAAGGCGCCGTAGAAGACGTCGTGATAGACGCCATCCTCGGTGAATAGCGCGGCGAGCCCCGCGCCGTCCTTGCGTTCCACCGCGTCGCAGAACCGGCGCAGCATCGCGGTCACGTCCATCGACTTTCATCCTCCAGCGGTCGAGCCGCAATGGTACCATGTCGACCATGCGCAGAACCATCATCGCAGCCTTGCTTCTCCTGACGAGCGCCCCGGCTTTGGCGCAGAGCTTCGACCTGCAGGGCCATCGCGGCGCGCGCGGGCTGGCGCCGGAGAACACCTTGGCGGGCTTCCGCAAGGCGATGGAGATCGGCGTCACCACCTTGGAGACCGACCTCGCCCTGACCCGCGACGGCGTGCTGGTGCTGGCGCACGATCCCAGGCTGAACCCCGACCTGGTGCGCGGGCCCGATGGCAAGTGGCTGACCGGCTGGGGCCCGCCGATCCGTTCGCTGACCAAGCGCGAGCTCGATGCCTATGACGTCGGCCGGCTGAACCCCGAGGGCCGCTATGCCAAGCAATGGTCGCAGCAGGTCGCGGTCGATGGCGAGCGCATGCCGACATTCCAGGCGTTTGTGGCGCTGACCCGGTCGATGGGTCGCGACAAAGTCCGCTTCAACATCGAGACCAAGCTCGATCCCGGCAAACCCGACGAGACTGCCGATCCGGCGACCTTCGCCCGCGCTGTGGTCGAGGCGATCCGCGCCGAGGGCGTCACCGCGCGCACCACCGTGCAGTCCTTCGACTGGCGCACCCTGGTGGAGGTCAAGAAACTGGCGCCGGAGATCGCCACCGCCTGCCTGACCATCGAGAGCGCCAGTATGGATACGGTGCGCCGCGCCACGGCACCCTCGCCCTGGCAAGCCGGTCTCAATATTGCCGCGCTGGGCTCGGTGCCACGGATGGCGCAGGCGGTCGGCTGCGGCACCTGGTCGATGTTCTGGCGGAACCTGACGCCGGAGCTGGTCAAGGAGTCCAAGGCGGTCGGCCTGAAGGTGTTGCCTTGGACGGTGAACGATCCCGCCGAGATGGGTCGGCTGATCGACATGGGCGTGGACGGCCTGATCACCGACTATCCCGACCGGGCGCGCAAGCTGCTTGCCGAGCGCGGCCTGCCGTTCAAGCTGCCGTAACCAGCGGACACATTCGGCTCGACGTGGACCTCGATTCCATCACAATCCCGGGCCACACTGGACGATGGCGGCAGGCGGGGCCGGAAGCCCGTGCCGCGCGGAGGGTTTGAAGTGACGGTCGAGCAGGACCGGGTTGGGGGAGACAATCCGAGGCGCAGGATCACGCGTTGGGCGGCTGCTCTCGCGCTGACTGTGTGCGCCCTGCCGGCCTTCGCCCAGGCGCCGACGCCCTGGCCGGAGCGCTTCTACAATCCGCAGCCCTCGCCCGACGATCTGATCCTGCCCATGCCCTGCGGCGGCTCCATGGCCTTCCGCCGGATCGACGTGCCGCACGAGCGCATGCTGTCGGACCGCAAGATCGTCATCGGCGGCAGCGAGGAGCGCTTCGCCTACGCCGAAGGCAGCCGCTACGAGTACATCGAGGGCTCCTTCGCCGACCGCGCCGACCCGCGCCAGCGCTACTACTATCTCGCCAAGTACGAGACCACGGTGCTGCAGCTCGACGCCATGTCGGGCGAGTGCAAGGAGGCGACGCGGGCCGGCCTGCGCCCGGCGACCGGCGCCACCTGGTACGACGGCATGCGCGCGGCGCACCGCTACACCGAGTGGCTGCTGAAGGAGGCCAAGACCAAGCTGCCGCGCGAGGACGGCTTTCCCGGCTTCCTGCGCCTGCCGACCGAGGCGGAGTGGGAATTCGCCGCCCGCGGCGGCGTCGCCGTCTCGCCCTCGGAGTTCGAGGCCAAGACTTTCCCGATGGCTGACGGCATCGAGAAATACGTCTGGTTCCGGGGCACCAAATCGTCCAACGGCGAGGTCCAGCTGGTCGGCGCGCTCCGGCCCAATCCACTGGGCCTGCACGACATCCTGGGCAATGTCGACGAGATCGTGCTGGAGCCCTTCCGCCTCAACAAGCTGGCGCGCCTGCATGGCCAGGCCGGCGGCTTCGTCGTCAAAGGCGGCAACTTCCAGACCTCGGAAGAGGACGTACGCTCGTCCTATCGCAACGAGTTGCCGCCGTTCGACGACAACGGCCCGCGGCGCTCGCCGATCGTCGGCTTCCGGTTGGCGCTGGTGGCGCCGGTGATCTCCACGCCCGGCCGGCTGGAGGCGATGCGCAAGGCCTGGGCCGAGCTGCCCAAGGTCGAGACCCTGCGGCCCGGCGACGGTGCCCAGAGCGACCCGCTGGGCGAGATCCAGAAGCTGATCGCCGCCTCGGCCGATCCCGACGTGCGCAGCCGGCTGACAACGTTGCAGCGCACCTACGCCCAACGGCTCGACGACGAGATCAACATGCGCAACCGGGCGGCCAAGAGCCTGCTGCGGCTCAGCGCCTTCCTGATCGACAAGATGCGCGTCGACCGCAGACGGCTCACCGTCCTGGAGAGAAGCCGGGACACGCTCAAGGGGATCGGCAGCGACACCAAGGTGGTGGAGCAGCAGCTGCGCGAGCAGACGGCGGCCTTCCAGGACAACGTGCGGTACTACGCCGACACCGTGGTGCAGATCGCCCAGGATTTTGCCGACTCCACGATCGGCTCGCAGCTTGGTACGCTGCGCGTCGAGTTCGACAAGACGAAGCTTGGCCATCTGGAGCGCTACGCCCAGCTCGCCGCCAGGCACGCTGCCGCCTATCGTAAGTCGGGTGCCGCCCAGCCGGACGCCTGGCTCAAGGAAATACTGGCTTTGCCCTGAGGAGAGGCTGATGCCCGGATTGATTCAATCGCGTTCGCTGCGCGCCGTCATGGCGGGTGTGCTGTGCGCGCCGCTGCTGCTGACCGGCTGCGACGGCGGCGCCAACGATCCCGGGCTCACGCCCGAGCAACGCCGTATCCGCGCGCAGCGCGCCGAGCAGGACCGCACGGTGGGTGGCGGCGCCATCGCCGGCGCAGTCATCGGCGGCCTGCTCGGCCTGGCGGTGGGCGGCAACAACCGCGGTACGGCGGCGGCGGTCGGCGCGGTGGCCGGCGCGGCCCTGGGCGGCGCCGCCGGCTACTACGTCGCGCGGCGCAAGCAGCAATACGCCAACGAGAACCAGCGCCTCGACGTCATGACCAACGACGTGCGCGCCGAGAACCAGCAGATGGCGCAGTTCGTGGCCGACAGCCGCGCCGTGGTCGCCCAGGACAAGGCCGACCTCGCCCGGCTGCGCGGCGAGTACGCCAACCGCCGCGCCTCGCGCGCCGATCTCGACCGCCGCATCGCCATCGCCGAGCAGGACGCCCAGGCGATCCAGCAGCGCATCAACGCCGCGCGGCGCCAGCAGCAGGAATTCATTCAGGCGCGCCAGCAGACCCCGGGCGCCGCCGGCGGGCAGATGGACGCCGAGATCGCCAGGCTCAGCCAGCAGATCGCCCAGCTCGAGGCGCAGCTCAACGATCTCAACACGTCGATCGCCATCACGCGCACCGGCTGATCGGCGACGGAGGGCATCATGCGCAATCCGCTTGGCATGGCCGCGCTGGCGCTGGCGCTGGCGGCCTGCAACACCACCGACCCGAACCAGGGCGGCTTCTTCGGCGGCGTCGGCGGGCTGGTCAGCGGCAATTACGAGCGCGACACCCAGGCGCGGCGCGACGCGCTGGCGGCCGAGCGGGCGCGCAACCAGCAACTGCGCGACCAGGCGTCGGCGAGCCAGACCGAGCGCCAGCAGGTCGCCTCCGAGCGCGCCAGCCTGCAGCAGCAGATCGCCGCCCTGAATGGCGACATCAACCGCCTGCGCGGCCGGCTGAGCGCGGCCGAGGCGCAGAAGCGCAACGACCCGCAGCTCGCCAATCTGCGCGCCGAGCTGGAGGCGCTGGAGCGCAGCGCGCGGCTCGCCGGCAGCGACGCCGCCGGGCGCGACGCCGCGGCCGAAGCCGCCAAGCGCCGTCAGATCGAGGAATTGCAGCGCAAGAGACAGCAACTCGAGCGCGCGATCGACCAGGCCGCGCGGTCGTAGGCCCCTATTTCGGGCAGGCGGTATCCTGCCACTGGAAGCTCACGCCGCTGGCCTTGAGGAACTGCGCCAGGCCCGAGGAGCCAATGGCGAAGCCGCCGCCCTGACCGGCGGCCGCTTGCGTGACGAAGGTATTGATGCCGACGGCGCGGCCGCACATGTCGACCAACGGCCCGCCGGAATTGCCCGACGAGATGGCGGCGGTGTGCGCCACCGACGGCAGGCCGCGATCGCGGTTCTGCACCGCGCTGATCTCGCCGCGCGTCAGCACGACCTCGGGGGCGGCGCCGAAATCGCCACGCGCCAACGCATCGAAATTGCGGTCGTTCTGCACGACGGCGCCGGGATAGCCGGCGGCCACGACCTCCTTCAGCGCGGCGGGCTCCGGCGCCAGGGGCAGCACGCCGGTCGACGGCGGCACGCCATCGACCAGCCGAATGACGGCGAAGTCGCTGCCGCCGGGGTTGCCGCCACCGACGGCCGCGATCACCTGGCCGACCTGCGCCTTGCCCATCTTGCGTGACGTCACCACCACCTTGTCGCCTTGCCACGCGCCGACGATGACGTGTCGGTTGGTGATCAGGATCCCCGGCGCCACGAAGAAAGCGGTACCGGTCCCGCGTTGCGACAGCACCAACGCGGTGGTGCTTTCGAGCAGCGGCGCGAGGTCGGCGGCGCGACCGGCGGGCGCGGTGGTCGTCGGCGCGCCCGGCGGCGGCGGCGCGGCCACCGGCGGCGTCGCGGCGGCCGGCACGACCGCCGGGCCCGGGTTGGCGTCGCCGCTCTTGCCCGGCGGGGCCGGCGTCATCGGCGGGGCGCCTGGCGTTTTCGGCGCACCACCCGGGCCCAGCAGGCCGCCGGGATCGGTGATGGTGCAGACATTGCCGGCCAGCGCGTCGCGCAGCTTGGCGATCTGGTCCTCGATGTCCTTGTTGTTCTTGCGCTGCGCTTCCAGCGCCTTCTCCAGCGCGGCAACGGCGGCGGGATCGGGCTTGGCCGGCGGCGGTGGTGGCGGCGCGGGCGGCGCCTGCACGGTGACGCTGACCAGCGGGCGATAGAACAGGTACCAGCCGAGGGTGAGGCCCAGCAGCAGCAGCAGAACACCGCCCGCGACCAGACCCGCGACCCTCAGCCCGCCACCCTGGGGCTTGTCTTCCGCCATAGCCGTACCGCCCTCATGCGTTCGATCGCGGACACTATCATAGCCTCTGGAGCGGCTGAATTATGGCCGATCCCCGGCGGTTAGGCGACACCGCGTATCAGCCTGCGACACGCCCGAAGCGGCGCAGGAGCGCGACCAGCTCGGCGGCCTTCAGCGCCCGGACCGTCTTGCCCGGCGGCTTGAGGGTGGGCGTGTCCTCGGCCGCCAGCATGGCGTTGAGCACCGCCTCCTCGACCGCCTCGATCACCGCGAGATAGATCGGGTCGAAGCGATCGTCGTCGAGCGCCTCGAGCCGCCACAAAGCCGGCGCCTTGCCGGGTAGTTCCATCGGGTTGGCGGTGCTGATCGCCAGGAAGAGATCGCCCGAGCCATTGCCGCCATACGTGCCGCCGCGGCCGATGCCCAGCGCGCCGCGCCGCGCCACCCGCCGCAGCTGGTGCGGCAGGATCGGCAGGTCGGTGGCGATGACGCCGATGATCGAGCCGCGCTCGCGCGGGAACAGCAGGTCGTGGCGCAGATGGGCGCCCACCGGCACGCCGCGCACGGTGAACTGATCGCGCCGGCCGTGATTGGCCTGCACCAGCACGCCGATCGTGCCGGACATGCCGTCGACCGAGACCATGCGCGAGGCGGTGCCGGTGCCGGCCTTGAACTCATAGGCGATCATGCCCGTGCCGCCGCCGACATTGCCCTCGGCCATCGGCCCGCTCCTCGCTCCGTCGAGCGCGGCGAGCGCGTGCGCCTCCGTCACGTGCTGGCCGTTGATGTCGCTCACGGTGCCGTCATAGGTCTCGGCAACGACGGGCATGGCCCAGAGATGGTCCGACGCGAAGCGCGGGTAGCGGCGGATCATCCACCGCACGGCGGCGTGGTGGACGATGCCGACGCTGTGGGTGTTGGTGATGCAGATCGGCCCGTTGACGTAGCCGCCATCCTCGATCCAGTGGCTGCCGGTCATCTCGCCGTTGCCGTTGAAGCGGTGAATGCCGGCCCACACCGGCCGCATCGCGGCCTCGTCGGCGCGCGGCACGATGGCGGTGACGCCGGTGCGCACATTGCCCTCGTTGATCGTCGTCAATCCGACGGCGATGCCCGGCACGTCGGTGATGGCGTTAAATGCGCCGGGCGCGCCGTCGAACGGCACGCCCGCCTCCCGCGCGCGGGGCTTACGCTCAATGCTCACGCGATCACCTTCTGAAATCGGCCGCCGACCGCTATAGAAACGCACGGTTCACGAGGGAGGGAAAGACCATGAAGGTGTTGATGACCGGTGCCGCCGGCGGCGTGGCGCGCATGACCCGGCCGATGCTGCGCGAACTCTATCCCGACCTCGTGCTGAGCGACGTCAAGCGGCCGGACGATCTGCGCAACGACGAGACCTTCGCGCCGGCCGATCTTACCGACCTCGCCGCCGTCGAGGCGATCACCCGGGGCGTCGAGGGCGTGATCCATCTCGGCGGCGTCTCGATCGAGCGGCCGTGGGACGAGATCCTGCCGGCCAATATCATCGGCTGTCACAACCTCTTCGAGGCGGCGCGGCGCAACGGGGTCAAGCGCGTGATCTTCGCCTCGTCGAACCACGCCATCGGCTTCTATCCCCGCGCGCGGCGCATCGGCACCGACAACGCGGTGCGGCCCGACGGCTACTATGGCGTCAGCAAGGCCTTCGGCGAGGCGATCGGCGCGCTCTACGCCTACAAGCACGGCATGCGTGTCACCAGCCTGCGCATCGGCAATGTCGGCGACAAGCCGATCGACCTGCGCCGCCTGTCGATCTGGATCCACCCCGAGGATCTGGTGCAGCTCTTCGTGATCGGCCTGGAGCATCCCGAGGTGCGCTGCGAGATCCTCTACGGCCTGTCCAACAACGCGCGCGGCTTCTGGGACAACCGGCGTGCCCTGGAGCTGGGCTACGACCCCACGCATGTCGCCGAGCACCATCGTGACGAGGCGCTGGCGGCGCAGGCCAAGCTGCCGCCCGATCCCATCGGCGACTGGTTCCAGGGCGGCACCTTCTGCGCCGACGGCTACGACAACAAGGACGAGTTGCCACGCACGTAACCCTTCCCCCGCCAGCGGGGGAAGGGAGGGGTCATCAGACTGATGCCCGGCGGGCAATGGTGCCGGCGCCGTCGGCGTGGCATGGTTGATGCTACCCGGGAGGGTGAGGAGCCATCATGACTAGCCGCATCAACCCGAACCGCTTCACCACGCGGCCGGAGATCGAGGGCACGTTCGGCGTCGTCACCTCGACGCACTGGATCGCCACCGCCGTCGGCATGGGCATCCTCGAACGCGGCGGCAACGCCTTCGACGCCGCCTGCGCCACCGCCTTCACCCTGCAGGTCGTCGAGCCGCATCTCAACGGACCGGGCGGCGACGTGCCGGTGATCGTCCACGACGTGCGCAAGGGCCGCACTGAGGTGATCTGCGGCCAGGGTCCGGCGCCGGCGGGCGCGACCATCGCGCATTACCGCGGCCTGGGCCTCGACATGGTGCCCGGCACCGGCCTGCTGGCGGCCTGCGTGCCCGGCACCTTCGGCACCTGGATGCTGCTGCTGCGCGACTACGGCACGATGAAGCCGCGCGACGTGCTGGAAGCGGCGATCGCCTACGCGCGCGACGGCCACGCCCTGGTCGAGCGCGTCTCGGCCACCATCAACACGGTGAAAGACCAGTTCACGCAGCACTGGAAGACCTCGGCGGCTCTCTATCTGCCCAACGGCAGTGTGCCGGCGCCCGGCACGATCTTCCGCAACGTGACGATGGCCGAAACCTACACGCGTATCCTGAAGGAGGCCGAGGCTGCGGGCGCCGATCGTGTGAAGCAGATCGAAGCGGCGGCGCGCGCCTGGTCGCACGGCTTCGTCGCGGAGGAGATCGACCGGTTCTGCCGCACGCAGGACGTCATGGACACCAGTGGCCGTGCGCACAAAGGCGTACTGAACGCCGATGACATGGCGAACTGGGCGCCCACGGTCGAGGCGCCGACGACCTACGACTACGGTCGCTATACCGTCTGCAAGCCCGGCCCGTGGAACCAGGGCCCTGTCATGCTGCAGCAGCTCGCGCTGCTGAAGGGCTACACGCTCGACGGCATGGATCCGACCAGCGCCGAGTTCATCCATCTGCTGGTCGAAGCGTCGAAGCTGGCGTTCGCCGACCGCGAGAAGTTCTACGGCGATCCCAATTTCGTCGACGTACCGATGCAGACCCTGCTGTCGGACACCTACAACGCCGAGCGCCGCGAGCTGATCACCGACAGGGCATCGATGGATCTGCGGCCCGGCGAGGTCGAAGGCTTCGGCGGCGTCGTGACCTTCCGCAAGGCCGATGCCTCGCGCAGCGCCGTAGCCGCCAGCGGCGCCGGCGAGCCGACGGTGGGCCGCCTCGGCGAGGCGCGCGGCGACACCGTGCATTTCGACATCATCGACCGCGACGGCAACATGGTGACCTCGACACCCAGCGGCGGCTGGCTGCAGAGCTCGCCGGTGATCCCGGCGCTGGGCTTCCCGCTGGGCACGCGCGCGCAGATGTTCTGGCTCGACGAGGGCAAGCCTGGCACCCTGGCGCCCGGCAAGCGGCCGCGCACCACGCTCACGCCGACCATGGCGCTGCGCGACGGCGCGCCCTACCTCGCCTGGGGCTCTCCCGGCGGCGACCAGCAGGACCAGTGGATCACCCAGTTCTTCCTGCGCCATGTCCATTGCGGCATGAACCTGCAGGAGGCGATCGACGCGCCGGCCTGGCACAGCGAGCATTTCCCGATCTCGTTCTTCCCGCGCACGGCGCGGCCGGGCGTGCTGGTGCTCGAGGGCCGCGTGCCGAAGGAGACGGTGAAGGAGCTCGAAAAACGCGGTCACATCGTCGAGGTCGGCGACGACTGGTCGGAAGGCCGTCTCACCGCCGCGTCGCGCGAAGGCGTCCGCCGCAAAGCCGCCGCCAACCCACGCGGCATGCAAGGCTACGCGGCCGGACGATGATGATGGCCACACTTCTACCTTCCCCCGCTGGCAGGGAAAGGTGGCGCGAAGCGCCTGATGGGGGTGGCTGTTTCCACACACTCCGTCGATCGAGACTGACCGCTATGCCGGCACCCCCATCCGCCCTTCGGGCACCTTCCCCCGCAAAGCGGGGGAAGGGAGGTGCGGCATGACCTGGTCGATCGTCGCGCGCGATCCTGCGACAGGCGCGCTGGGCATTGTCGTGGCGACCAAGTTCTTCGCCGTCGGTGCGCGCGTGCCGCATATCGCCACTGGCGTCGGTGCGGTGGCGACGCAGGCGCTGGTCAATCCGTTCTATGGCAGCCGGGGGATTCGACTGCTCGGAGAAGGCTTGCCGGCGGCGGAGGTCGTGAAGCTGCTGACCAAGGACGACGATGGCCGCGACTCGCGGCAAGTGCTCCTGATGGACTCCGCCGGCCGCTTCGCCGCGCATACCGGCGCGTCGTGTGTCGATTGGTGCGGGCACCTGATCCACGACAGCTTCAGCGTCTCCGGCAACATGCTGGCTGGCGCCGCCGTGATCGAGGACACCGCTCGCGCCTACGAAGCGAACGCCGCCCTGCCCTTCGCTCAACGATTGATCGCGGCGATGAAGGCCGGCGAGGCGGCGGGCGGCGACAAGCGCGGCAAGCAATCGGCGGCACTGCTGATCCACGGCACGCAGGCGTATTCCGACCTCGACCTGCGGGTCGACGATCATACCGACCCGCTGGCTGAACTGACGCGGCTGGAGGCGGTGAGCCGCGAGCATTGGACGATCTTCCGCCAGTTCATGCCGTCTCGCGAGAAGCCCGCCGGCGTGTTCGACCGCGCGGTGATCAACGCCGCGATCGCCAAGGCGCAATCGGAGCGCTGATGGCCACGCCGCTGCTGGAAGTCGCCGATCTGCGCGTGAGCTTCGCCGGCGACAACCGGCGCGACACGCTGGCCGTAGACGGCATCGGCTTCTCGCTGCGACGCGGCCGCACCCTGGGCATCGTCGGTGAATCGGGCAGCGGCAAGAGCGTGACCTCGCTCGCCATCATGGGCCTGCTGCCCAAGGACACTGCGCGCGTCGGCGGATCGGTACGCTTCGACGGCGAGGAGCTGCTGCGCGCACCGGAGGGCAAGCTGCGCGACCTGCGCGGCGATCGCATGGCGATGATCTTCCAGGAGCCGATGACCTCGCTCAATCCGAGCTACACGATCGGCGACCAGATCGGCGAGGCCGTGATCCGCCATCGTGGCGCGTCCAAGCGGGAGGCGCGTGCGCGGGCCATCGAGATGCTGCGACGCGTGCGCATCCCCTCGCCCGAGCAGCGCGTCGACGACTATCCGCACAAGCTCTCCGGTGGCATGCGCCAACGCGCGATGATCGCCATGGCGCTGGCCTGCGATCCGCGCCTGCTGATCGCCGACGAGCCGACCACGGCGCTCGACGTCACCATTCAGGCGCAGATCCTCGATCTGCTGCGCGACCTCCGCGCCGAGGGCGAAGCCTCGATCATTCTGATCACGCACGATCTCGGCGTCGTCGCCGAACTGGTCGACGAGGTGGCGGTGATGTACGCCGGCCAGATCGTCGAGCGCGCGCCGGTCGAGATGCTCTTCAGCCAGCCGCAGCATCCCTACACTGTGGGCCTGCTGGGCTCGCTGCCCCGCCTCGACCAGAAGCGCGAGCGGCTGGCGGCGATCGACGGCGCCGTCCCCGACATGACCGCGCCGCCGCCGGGCTGCCGCTTCGCCGCGCGCTGCCCCTTCGCCGAGCCAGCCTGCCGCGAGGGCGAGATGCCGACAATCGCGCTCGCCGACAGCCACGTCACCCGTTGCCGCCGTGCGCCGCTGGAGCGGCTGGTGGCATGAGGTGGGTGCGGCACATAACCCTTCCTCCCTCTCCCCGCGAGCGGGGAGAGGGTTG